>Ga0116153_10000772_pt1 | contig 36089 bp, 35 predicted proteins | sample AD_UKC028_MetaG_FD_89896 | JGI IMG/M metagenome (GOLD analysis project Ga0116153, IMG submission 89896) | Active sludge microbial communities of municipal wastewater-treating anaerobic digesters from USA - AD_UKC028_MetaG | ecosystem: Engineered > Bioreactor > Anaerobic > Digestate | place: USA...
ATGCAGACGACATCCTCCTGTCTGGACTGATGCCTCCAAGGTTGTGTTACATTTCCCCACCACAAAGCCCACTGACTGGTGCGGCGAGTACAGCCCCGTAAAAAAGAATGAGTGAAGCCATTTCATAATCGCAAGGAGGTTCTACATGAAACGGACAATGGCTCTCTTCGCGGCGGCATTATTGGCTTTCGTGGCGCTCGTGGGTTGTTCGAACCCCAGTTCTCCCGACCCGGAGCCCGAGCCGGACCCGGTGAAGGTCTACCTGACGGGAACCGAGAGCTTCACGCGCGTCGATGCGGCTGGCACCATTGCCATGACCGACATCTACCAGTGGGACACCGATGCCGATGGCTCCGTGGACAGCCCTGCGGCGTACTTCACGGGAGCAAATATCGCAGTCAACTTCGATAACAGCCGATCTGATTGTTTTATTCTGACTGCTGGGTCGACAGTCTATCTGAACACTGCATTGATCGGAACTCAATGGCATTGCGATGGTGTAGCCGGTGACTTTGCACTGGCGATAGTAGACTCCAAGCTTGTATATGATTGGGGAACCTCGGGGACAGAGCCATTCGACGCTGGCAATTGCGCCTACAATGCTGATGGTACTCTTACTATACAGAATTACTTTTATGGTCAAAAGTCTATACACCCTCAGCGTCCGAAGTTAAAGTATATCTTACCGGTTCAGAGATTTTTTACTCGACAACCTACATGTGCCCAATATCTGAAGTAATTATAACCGATGTCTACCAATGGGATTCCGATGGGGATGGGATTCCCAATAGCCCTGCGCACTATTTTATCGGAGCTAATGAGTCTGTTTCATTTGACAACTCAAGGACCGATGCCTGCATCCTAAAGTGGGGCGCTTATGGCTTCATGAATTCATCTTTCATCGGAACGGTTTGGCATAACGCCAACTATACTTATGATATAACATTCATTCGTCCGGGAAATGCTGTCCGTCTCGATAAAGGGTCCGCTGGCATTGAGGATTTCCAGTATTTTAATCAGTGGTCGTATAACAACGACGGGACAATGACTTTCACCGGGGATGTCTGGACCAAGAACTAACCGTTGCTAACCGGTACAGAAGGCACCCTAAAAGGGTGCCTTCTTTTTTATCCAATAGCAAGAGTCATTGGCTTCCTGATAATCCTTCTACTGACCAACTCCCCCACCAGCCATACGAGAATGTCTCTCTGCTCTCGCACCAAAACATCGCCGTCGACCTCTGCCCCTCGGGCGGAGACATGGAGATCACCCTGGCGGTCTATAGCCCAATACCAGCCGATGAGCGTGACAGGTGGATGCGAGGAGTAGAGCTCGCCAAACCAAAAACTTGCATTGCGTAGGAGAGCAAAACGCCCATATGCCACATATGGTGTTGCTTTGAGTTGGCGATCGGTGTTGATATCGGGGAGACGCGCGAGCCTAATCTTCATGAAAAGGGTGCTTCTTCTCATCGAACCAGCATCCATGCTCTGAGCACCAATGCCGACCATCATATACCTGGATCACCAGTTCATACCGCCAGCAATCAAATGACACATAGAGACCAGCATGATGACGGCGGAAACTCATTCCGACAGAAAGTCCGATTGCCCTACTGTCACCCCTACCCCGCTTGATGACCTGTATCTCAGTCATCTTCTTGCCCCAAAGTCCCATCGACCACAGCCCCGGCAATTTATTCATTTCAGTTGTCCGAGGGAAACATGAGTACCCCGTTGCAGAGGTAGAGCTTTATGCTCACGGGCATGTCGGTGTATTCAATCTCCTGCCGAACCACCTCAGGCTCGTCGGTATCCTCTCTCGCATAAAAGGAGCAATGATCTCCATCCACATCAAAGCAGATGACCAAAAACTCATAATCCTTAATTATAGGGAGGTAGCTCGCTACGACATCGAGCGCCCAGTACGCGGCTTTCTCTGTGCAGAAATCCTTCACGCTATCGGTGTAGAGCAATCCAAACGGATGCTTCCAATAGGTATCAGTACCAAAGTAGCCCGGATCAAAGTAGTCTCTGCCCATCTTTCCTCCAAGACGAGCAATTCATTATGCACATTTCATTGCTTTTTCTGAAATATTTTCACGGAAATCAGCCAAAATATTTCAGAAAAAAGTGCGTCCCTTGCTAAAATGCTCGTATGAAGAACCGACCGCTCTTCTGTCTCTCCCCGTAAACCTCACCCACCATTAGCCAGAGCTACAAGCGTATTCTCTGAACTGGCTAAGGGGGCAACATGTCTTCATACCTTGAACGGTTATTTATCCGCGCCGCCAATCGCTACTGTCCTGATTGGTTTTTGGCTCCCTATGTCATCCAGGCTGGGCGGTGGATCAAGAGGCGCATTCTTGCTTACGAGTTCCCCCGTTCCCTCCTCAAAAATAACAAACCAAACCTGATCGATAGACTCTCTGCGGCTTATGCCTACGCCTACTTTCAGTCCACATTTGCTTTTAATATGAAAGTGCATTCGATGGCGAAAGCCACCTTGCATGAGTGTTGCTTCCTGTCGCTGGAAGATGCCGAGGATTTCTTTCGTCCCGCCTATTCGCCAGAGCTCGCGGCAATGTTCGTGAAGCATCTCGCCATATCTCTTTTTGAATTATTTTGCACGCGTGACGATGCTTGTGGTTCGACTTGGCAGGTATATCAGCTATGTCTACAAGTCTTTGTAGATGAGTATGATTCGAGGAAGGGGCAATGAAAGTGAAACGCAGGAGCGATGACATTCAGACACCTCAGACTAAAGAATTTGCGGTCGCCTCCATCCATGATTCTGTACTCCTCGCACGAATCAAGAAGATGATTGTAGGAATGGAGTCAGGTCTTCTTGAGACCTCCTTGGACGATGAGTACCTCCATGTGGCTTTGTTTGACGATTCCTTTATCCGTTTCATCGATGTAAACACTTTCCGGCGTGTCGAATCCGAGATTCGAGACAACTTAGCTAAAAATGCGGACACGGCATCTTTCATCGTCGTCGATTCAATAGAGTCTCTGCCGTTTCACCATCCCCGCTTGCAACGACTTCAGGATGTCTCGGTGGAATGGATAGCCGCCGAGATCACCAAGGGATGGGAATGGGACAAACGCGAATGCGAGCGCTATTACCGAGAGGTACATGAGCGGGATGAGTAAGCGGTCGGTCTACGAAGGGCTCAAGACCGCTCTCCGCATTCGAGATCTCCCCTTCCATCATGTTGACGATGAGGCTTGCACGATCGCATTTGAGTCATGGGAACAGTTTGCTCCCTTCGACTGTTTCCTTGACTCTGTTTCCACGCCGGATGGCATCAAGCTCTGCATCTACGCGGAGCGAGTAGCTGGGCGATCTGATGGTGTGGCTGTTACTGTATCAGATGAAGTTCAGCACCTTTGCTACATGACCTCGCGCCTCGACATGGAAAACAAACTCGCGGTGTTCGAGGAACTGTTGTCACGATTGTACCGGAAAGGCATTTCTCGCTTCACTTACGATTATGAGCTGTTTACAGTAGCCTTTCCAAAATCTGAATATAACAGCATTGTGCCTCAGCTACAGAACGGAAGTCTCATCGCAGAAGAATACTATGTCTCGGAAGTCCAAGATCGCTGTACAATTCATCTTGAGTTTGCGACATAAGCCAATAGATTATACAATACATAAGCCTATAGCATTGCTGATTCTCGACCGATATACTATCGGAAAGGAGTACCCATGCCGGATCAACCTGTCTTTGTTGGGAAACGAATGCGGGAGCTACTTAGCGGAGCGGCGATCGGCATCATCCCCCATCCGCCCAAGGATGACTACTTTGGCACCATTGATGAAAGACATGGAAGCAGGACAAGATTCCTCTTCTTGGGCTACGAGGTTCAACCCAATCATCCTTTGCTCTGGTCGCTCTATGTGTTCAGCCCGCGCCAGGGTATCTGGGACTATGCTTTCAAGGAAGTAATAGTCCGTAAGTATCAAGCGATTCCGAAGGATGCTGACGGGAAAATCCCCAAGGATGAGTACGAAAAAAACAAAACCACCATAAATGATTTCGGCTCTATCGCTTCCAGAGACAACAACCTCCTTATGATATTCGACACCGACCATCCATGGGACATTGAGAAGCTCGAAGAGGAACTTGCCTCCACAATGGGAATAAACCCTGATCTCATCGAGCGCCCCGATGTTCGAGAGATGGTAGAATACCTTTGCGACGGGATGATCAGAGCAAAACCAACAAAGCTCAACATCTGGGGAGATTACAAGTTCCTCTGGCACGACTATGGCTACTTTGCCGACGATAATTACCTCTGCGTCCTCGGGATCGAGAAGGCGACTTGTTCTAAGGTGGTGGGGGATTATGGCAGACTCGTCCAATACCTGCAAACCAAGAAGAATGGCAAATAGTATCCCGTTCGTTTTTGCATAACCCGATATTGGGTTTGTATTATAGCAGGGATATTTCTCAGCACTTGCTCGTAGGAATACCCCTCATGTGAAGGTCTTGTTTATTGCTCCCGTGAACCTTCATTCCCCCTAAACGAACATGCCCAGCAATACAGCTCAGTCGATCTCAACCACCTGCATGCCCTCAAGAGGCATAGGGAAATCCCGCTGGATCTCGATAGCACCGACCGTCCAATCCTCCATAATGTCGAGGACATAGACGGTCTTAGCGTGCCAGAGAGAGAGGTTGGTCATAAACTTCCAGTCGGCACTTTTCGGATCGACAAAGTAGGGATCGCCGCAACCGCATGTACAGTATGCGACAGGATGGGTGCAGGTGGCGAGGCTTTCAAGCACCTTGCGGGCTTCCACAGATTCTGAATTGAGCTTGGCGCGGAAGAGTTTGAGGATGAAGCTGGGATCATAGGTCGAATCCATAGCTTAATTATAGCATGGCTATCTTCTCTTGTATTTATTATGCTTATGGAATGGCGAAGCTCTACCTCGGCACTTGTAGTTGGAAATATCCTTCATGGGAAGGTATCGTCTATTCATCTCGGGAGCCTACCAATTTTCTCGCAGAATATACCAAAAAGTATAATAGCGTTGAGGTTGATCAGTGGTTTTGGTCGTTAGGCAAGAAGGGTGCATCTCTACCCCGCCGCGAGACCGTCGCCGAGTATGACGCCTCCACTCCTCCTGACTTTCGCTTCACCATCAAGTGTCCCAACGCCCTGACCCTCACCCATGAGTATGCTCGTAAGGGCGAACCGCTGGTCGCGAATCCTCGTTTTCTCGATGTTGATTTCTTCCTTCGGTTTCTTGATTCCCTTGCGCCACTCGTACCGAAGACTATTGCCTTCATGTTTCAGTTCGAGTATCTCAATCAGTCCAAGATGCCATCAAAGCAAGCCTTCGTTGATCGCGTTGCTGGCTTCCTTGATGCCCTGCCGCGCGACCTCCCCTATGCGGTCGAAATTAGGAATCCCAAATGGATGGATGGCGCCTGGTTTGATCTCCTGCACGAACATCGCGCGGCTCCTGTCCTGCTACAAGGCTACTGGATGGATGATGTCTCGTCGGTTCTGGATAAGTATGGGAACAAGATGAGAGACACGATCTGCGTCAGGCTTCATGGTGAGGATCGTGAGGGCATGGAGGAGAAGACTGGCGAAGACTGGAGCAAGATTGTCAGACCCAAGGACGATGAAATACAACGAATCGCTGGATCTCTCGACATTCAATATCGCCTCGGCAAGCAGATCATCGTCAGCTTCAACAATCATTTCGAAGGATCAGCACCCATAACAATCGAGAAATTTCGTAAATATTTCCCGTTAGCTTGAAGTGATGAGTCATATCCTGCGCGTATAGGTTGTAGGAGGCTCTATGCTATCGCTTGCACCATCACTTCGCCTTGCCCCCGCATTGCGGTGTCCTATCTGCGGGCAACTTCTCATTCAGTCCGTCAGGGAGGATGAGTGCATGTACTGCCCAGAGTGCGGGTATACCTCTATATCTCAAGCCCATCATGATCTGAATGAGAAAAAGTAATACATTCCGCTTTGCTTAGTTGATTTACCATGGACTCGACTTCTTCCCAGTTCTGACGGACAAGCTCTTTGGACTCCTTGTCCAGTCGTTCCCATAATCCTTTACAGGAGAGGCTTCGCTCAAGGATTGGTATTAGCAGATTGATGAGCCAGAAGTCCTTGTCAGAAAATTGGTATGTTGCAGTAGCATCACGGGATTCGGGTTTTTCTGTTGCCTGTATGAAGAAAGTCGAATGCCCAGCGAAGAGAACTTTGATGAATCGAACTACAATGTCGCATTGATCTGCTTCAAGAATACCATCTGATAGGCGAACAAATCTTCCGAGTATTCCGATGCTTCCCTCTTGCGATATGTCGAGCTTGTATTCACATCCAACTATCACATGCCCCAATTCTGTAGTAGCCTTGATCTCAATTACTGGGATGTTGAGTCTTTTCGCGACCACATAATGTCCTGCCTCATGGTACCTTACATCTTCAATCGTCATTCCACCCACCGTTTCATTGTTTTTGACAGTATCTGATTGGTAATGTATCATAGTCCCCATGGCAATAGTGCGAAAAGAAGTCATGACATTATCTGAACTTGCTATCTATCTTCGTCTCGCCGAATCGACAGTCTACAAGCTCACCAGAGAGGGAACCATTCCTGCCCAGAAGCTCGGGAAGCAATGGCGTTTCCATAAGGGGGCTATCGACCGTTGGCTCGATACCAATCGGATTAAAGCCGTATAAGGATAAACAGCATGGCACGACCGAAGAAAGCAACGACAGCGGCTAACCTTGGTTTCGAAGCTACGCTCTGGGCGGCGGCAGACAAGCTCCGCAACAACATGGATGCGGCGGAGTACAAGCATGTCGTCCTTGGACTCATCTTCCTTAAGTACATCTCCGACAGTTTCGAAGAACTCCACGCCGAACTGAAGGCAGACAAGGACAGCGATCCCGAAGATGAGGACGAGTACCTCTCACGGAATGTCTTCTGGGTGCCTAAGGAAGCACGATGGAGCTATATCCAGTCCAAGGCGAAACAACCCACCATCGGGAAGCTCATTGATGAGGCGATGGACGCCATCGAAAAGAAGAACAAGTCCCTGAAGGGTGTTCTCCCCAAGGACTACGCGCGCCCTGCCCTCGACAAGACGAAGCTTGGCGAACTCATAGACCTCATTGGTACCATCGGTCTCGGCGACAAGGAGAATCGTTCCAAGGACATTCTTGGACGCGTCTACGAATACTTCCTAACCCAGTTCGCATCTGCCGAAGGTAAAAACGGCGGGCAGTTCTTTACTCCGCAGTCGGTTGTAAGGCTCATCGTCGACATGCTCGCCCCGTTCAAGAATGCCCGAGTGTTTGACCCAGCGTGTGGAAGCGGCGGCTTCTTTGTTCAATCTGAAAAGTTTATAGAGCATCATGCTGGCAAGATCGGCGACATTTCGGTGTTTGGTCAGGAGTCAAATCCGACGACCTGGAAGCTTGCCAAGATGAACTTGGCGATTCGAGGGATCGAGGCTGATCTCGGAGCAGAGAATGCTGATTCCTTCCTCCGCGATCTCCATCCAGGCGTGAAGGCTGATTTTGTGATGGCGAATCCCCCCTTCAATATGAAGGACTGGGGACAGCCATCGCTGACAACCGACAAGCGATGGAAGTATGGAGTGCCACCTGCCAACAACGCCAACTTTGGGTGGGTTCAGCACTTCATCTCGCACTTGGCGCCGAATGGAATGGCTGGCTTTGTTCTTGCCAATGGTTCAATGTCTTCCAACACCTCGGGTGAAGGGGACATCCGCACAGGCATTGTTGATGACGATCTTGTTGATTGCATGGTCGCCCTCCCAGGGCAACTCTTTTATTCGACCCAGATTCCAGTTTGTCTTTGGTTCTTAGCTCGTAGTAAGTCCGAAAAGAAGCATAGGGATCGTCGTGGAGAGACTCTCTTTATCGATGCTCGCAAGCTCGGAACAATGGTGGATCGAGTCCATAAGGAACTCACCGAAACCGACATCGAGAAGATCGCGGCGACTTATCATGCTTGGCGTGGTGATAAGGACTGCAAACAAAAGTACGAAGATATTCAGGGCTTCTGTCATTCAGCCCAGAAAGACGAGATCAAGTCTCACGGTTATGTCCTAACCCCTGGTCGCTATGTGGGCGCTGAGGAAGTCGAGGATGACGACGAGGATTTCGAAGAGAAGATGAACGCGCTCACAGCGAAGCTCAAGGAGCAAATAACAGAGTCGCTGAAGCTGTCGAAAGAAGTAGTTAAGAACCTGAAGGTGCTTGGCTATGGGGAATGATGTTCTTGAGACAACAGTAGGTGAGTACCTAATACAGAATGGGGGCTTTGTAAAGACTGGTCCCTTTGGAACTGTTTTGAAAGCAAACGAGTACGCATCTACAGGTGTTCCCCTAATATCAGTCAGGGAGGTGGGCTATGGCTCACTTCGCGTTGACTCTTCAACACCAAGAGTTTCTACGGAAGTAACAGATAGACTGCCGGAATACATTCTTCGTCATGGTGATATTGTCTTTGGGCGAAAAGGAGCGGTAGATCGCTCTGCACATATTAAAGAGAGTGAGGACGGCTGGTTCCTTGGCTCTGATGGGATCATGCTTCGATTACCCTCAACATGTGATTCAAGCTTTATTGCCTATCAGGTCCAAAGTCCACAAACAAAAAACTGGCTAATACAAAACTCAACAGGCTCGACTATGGCATCATTAAGCCAAGGAATCATAAATAGGATTCCATTACGAATACCCCCACTCCCCATCCAAAAAGCCATTGCCCACATCCTCGGCACTCTCGATGACAAGATCGAGCTCCTCCGTTCAATGAATGAGACCCTCGAAGCCATGGCGCGGGCGCTCTTCAAGTCCTGGTTCATCGACTTCGATCCAGTCCACAAGAAGACAGAAGGACAGCCCACAGGTCTCCCATCAGAGATCGACGCTCTCTTCCCTGATTCATTCGTGGATTCAGAATTGGGGGAAATGCCGAAAGGGTGGAATTTAGGACAAATAAGTGATTATGGAATAGCAGTAAACGATCAAATTCTCCCCGATGCAATGACAGGCGAAGAATACTATATTGGGCTTGAACATATTCCTCGACAATCCATCTCGATCTACGATTGGGATGTATCTGAATCAGTCGAAAGCAATAAGTCGAAGTTCCACGAGAATGATGTATTATTTGGGAAACTCCGACCGTATTTTCACAAGGTAGTTATTGCACCAGTATCTGGCGTATGTTCAACTGACATTCTTGTTATCCGACCGAAAAACACTGAAAGCCTTGGGTTCCTTTTACTGCACCTATCATCAAAAGAAGTAATCGAATATACCACAAGTTTTTCTAATGGTACTAAAATGCCTCGAACTAACTGGGGAGATCTTGGTTCGTTTAAGCTGGTAGCCCCACCCCGGGGACTCATTTTCCACTATAACATAGTTGTATCCGAAATGCTCAAAACTATAAAAAACGACATTTTCGAAATGAAGTCCTTATCGCTAATTCGCGATTCTCTCCTTCCTCGTCTGATCTCAGGTGAAATTGAACTCTCCGACAAAGCCATTTCTAAAATTATGGAGCCAGCAAATGAGCACAGGACTCACTGAGGCTGATGTAGAACAGATCGCCATCGATCTCTTCAAGGAACTTGGCTATACCCATCTCTTCGGTGGTGACATTGCACCCGAGATGCCAGCCTCCGAACGGGCTTCCTATGGAGAAGTCCACCTGCCTCAGCGGCTTCTCTCATCACTCACAACTTTAAATCCTTCAATCCCGCAAGATACTATCGAGGAAGCCGCTAAGAAGATCATCCGTTCCTCGGCTACCACTCTTATCAGCCAAAACCATGCATTCCACCAACTACTCGTAAATGGTGTAGATGTCTCCTACCGCAAAGGGGATCGCATCATCAACGACAAAGCTATCCTCGTTGATTACCAGCACCCTGAGAACAATGAATGGCTCATCATCAATCAGTTCACCATCGTCGAGAATGGGAACAATCGACGCCCTGATCTTCTTGTCTTCCTGAATGGACTTCCAGTCGCCATCTTCGAGCTCAAGAATCCCGCAGAAGAGAAGGCAACTATCTGGAAAGCCTTTGACCAAATCCAGACCTACAAGAACCAGATACCAACTCTCTTCAACTTCAATACAGTCATAGCCATATCCGATGGTCTTGAGGCTCGGCTCGGCTCGCTGACGGCTGACCAGGAACGGTTCTCGGTCTGGAAAACCATAGAGGGAGAAGCCCTCGCTCCTTCTACAATGACGCAGATGGAAGTCCTGATCCGTGGGGTCTTCGACAAGCGCCGCTTCCTCGATCTTCTTCGCTTCTATACAGTCTTTGAGTCAGACGGGAAAGGTAGCTGGTATAAGAAGCTCTCTGCCTACCATCAGTTTCATGCTGTCGAATCTGCGGTCAAAGAGACCATCAAGGCATCACGACCATCCGGTGATAAGCGGATCGGTGTCGTCTGGCATACCACAGGATCAGGCAAGAGCCTTTCCATGGTCATGTATGCGGGGCGGATTATCCTTCAACAAGAAATGGACAATCCAACCATCGTTGTAATTACTGACCGCAACGACCTCGACAACCAGCTATTTGACACCTTCTGTAACTGTGCAGAATTGTTGAGACAGACGCCTGTACAAGCAGAAAGTAGAGATCACTTACAAGAGCTTTTGAAGGTCGCATCCGGAGGCGTTGTCTTCACGACTGTCCAGAAGTTCATGCCCGAAGAGAAGCTCGGGCAATACCCCATGCTATCTGACCGCCGAAATATTGTTGTCATCGCAGATGAAGCACATCGGAGCCAATATGATTTTATTGATGGCTATGCCCGCCACATGCACGATGCTCTTCCCAACGCTTCCTTCATTGGCTTTACTGGAACACCCATCGAACTGACCGACCGTAATACCCGAGCAGTATTTGGGGAATACATCTCCATCTATGATATCCAACGAGCGGTGGAGGATGGGGCTACCGTTCCCATCTACTATGAATCCCGTCTTGCCAAGATTGCCTTGAAGCAAGAGGAAAAGCCTCATCTCGATTCTGACTTCGAGGAAATTACGGAATCTGAAGAGGAAGATTCCAAAAAGCGCCTCAGGTCGAAGTGGGCGGCGCTCGAATCCATTGTAGGAGCTGAAAGGCGGCTCAAGCTCATCGCCAAAGACCTCGTGGATCACTGGGAGAAGCGGCAAGAGATCATGGACGGGAAAGCCATGATTGTCTGTATGTCCCGTCGTATCTGTGTAGACCTCTACAATGAGATCGTGGCGCTTCGTCCTGAATGGCATTCAGAAGATGATCAGGCAGGCGTTATCAAAGTAGTGATGACCGGCTCTGCCACCGATCCAGTTGCTTGGCAACAACACATCCGCAATGGGAAGCGACGCAAAGCTCTTGCTGACACCTTCAGAGATACTAAAGCCTCATTCAAGATTGTAATTGTACGGGACATGTGGCTCACTGGTTTCGATGTTCCTTCAATGACCACCATGTATGTTGATAAACCCATGGAAGGGCATGGGCTTATGCAAGCTATCGCCCGTGTAAACAGGGTATTCAAGAACAAGCCAGGCGGACTTATTGTCGATTACCTCGGTATCGCAGACAGCCTTAAACGCGCGCTTGCGACTTATGCCGAATCTGGCGGCAAGGGGAAGACTGCCATCGATCAGAGCGAAGCGGTCGCCGTTATGATGGAGAAGTATGAGATCGTCTGCGATCTCTTCCACGGCTTTGATTGGTCGAAATGGAAGACGGGATCGGCGAAGGATCGGCTTGATCTTCTACCATTCGCCCAAGAGCACATCCTCGCACAGCATGATGGGAAGACGCGGCTTTATCAGACTGTTACCGAGCTTTCACAGGCATTCGCTTTGTCTGTCCCTCATGAGAAGACTATTGAGATTCGGGATGATGTAGCCTTCTTCCAGACTGTCCGCGCCGCCATAGCGAAGGCATCAAGTGGAGATGAAAAGAAGAAGACTCCCGAGGAACTTGACCTGGCGATCCGACAGCTTGTGTCTGGAGCAGTCGATTCGGATCAAGTGATCGACATCTTCTCTGAGGCGGGGCTCAAGAAGCCGGACATATCCATCTTAACTGACGAGTTCCTCGCGGAAGTGAAGGACATGCCTCATCGCAACCTCGCCGTCGAGCTTCTCGCCAAACTTCTTAAAAAAGAGATCAAGAGCCCCAAGTCACGCAAGAACCTCATCCAGTCTCGATCCTTTGCCGAGATGCTTGAAGAGGCGCTCAAGAAGTATGAGAACCGAGCCATTGAGACCGCACAGGTCATCGAGGAGCTCATCGAACTCGCCAAGAAGATTCGTGAAGCTCACCAGCGTGGCGAAGACCTCGGGTTGAATGATGACGAGATCGCCTTCTATGACGCACTTGGCGTCAACGAATCGGCTGTCCGAGAGCTTGGAGATGAAATCCTGAAGTCAATCGCTCGAGAGCTTGTAACGAGCCTCAAAGCGAATCTCAAGATCGATTGGAAGCAGAGGGAGTCTGTCCGCGCTCAGATAAGGCTTTCCATAAAGCGTATCTTAAAGCACTACAAGTATCCGCCCGATCGTCAAGAAGCGGCTATCAAGACAGTCATTGAGCAGGCGGAAGAGCTGTATGGAGATTGGGTAGCGTAGATTCAAACAAAGGAGTATTCGATGTACGCAGTCATTATTGGTATCGACATCGAAGATTATTCCAAAGACACCAAAACAGATGCACTTATAGAAAAACGCAAAATATTAGCTCTCTGCATCGATAAAGCCGCACACGGATACAGCCCATTCGTGAAGAGTGATTATGTAGAGGGTGGCGATGGTGGCTTTTTCATCATTAAAACGGGTGACTTCGAACCATTGCTTCAATTTGTTGGAAGGATTGAAAATGAAGTCAATACAAGTCAATCAATTCGTGCTCGTTGTATTGTTCATATAGGCACGGTTGAAAAGGCACAGCAACTCCTTTCAGATACTGCCCAGACTTTTATCGGAGAAGGGATCAATAGCGCATCCAGGTATTTGAACGCCACTTGCCTGAAGGAGTTGTTGAGACTCAATGAAAGCGAAAACTTTGTTACAGGGATAAGCAAGGATTTTTATGAAAAGGTTTACAATGAATCTTACTATCAGCCAGATGCCTACATTCGGTATGGGTTTAAGGAAAAAAAATACAGTAGCATTATCTATTTAAAGCGTAAGGAGTACTATGTATATCCAATCCAAGATAAGATTGCAGACACTACGGGTATTCACTTAAGTGCCTCCTTTTCTACTTTATTAAAACAATCCGAATTTGTTTATCAACGCGACGGAATATCCAGTGACCTAAGCACCTTTTTTATATACCCAGAGTTGTTGATTGAAGGGGTTGAGGAAAGACATGAACGATTGATTGACTCGAAAAAAATGCTCTCAGATTTCATTAGGAATCCTAAAAATGTCTTAATTGCTGGATCGGATCAGTCGGGGAAGACTTCTCTGGCACGAGTCGTTTTCACATCACTTCATGAAAGCGAGCAATACTTACCGATATTGATAACTTGTTATCCGAAAGAAAAAGGAAGCATATCTACTAAAATAGAAGAAGCTATTAGAAACCAGTATATGGAAGGAACCAAAATTGATGGACGACTCTCTGTACTGATTATTGATGATTTTCATCTTCTCGATGACAAGCAACAACGCAAAATATTAGCAGAAATTGAAAATATGCAAAATGTTTATGTGATATTATTTGTTGACTCAATCTATAACGGTTCACTTGAAAAGCGAACCATTACTGAACAGTATAGTGCGTATAGCATTCGTGAGTTTGGACATTCGAAACGAAAAGAATTGATCGATAAATGGATAGAGTTCAATAATCTCTGCGATGAAAACTATTGTGATACAGACACATTATCAGAGTATGTCAACCTCACTTTAATAAAAGGTTTGATTCCATACTCACCATTTTATATTTTGACTGTTCTTGCCGCGAGAAGTGATTTTGTACCTATCAACGGAGAATTAACCTCAAAAGGGCATTGCTATCAAGCGTTGATCTATATCTCGCTTAAGAAGCTCGGGATACCAGATGGTGAAATAGGAGCCTTTTTGAATATCTTCTCTTTCATTGCCTACCAGCTTTTTAAAAGCAAAAATGAATCTCTTTCTTCTTTGGAACTTGAGACGACTATTGATTTATATTCGCAGACTTACAACTTCCCATTCACAATGGACTATCTATTAAAACGATTTGAGGTTTCTTCTGTTTTTCACCGTAATTCTCTTGGAAACTATTCTTTTCATGCAACTTATTTGCTTCATTATTTTACTGCAAAATACCTTGCCGAACATTTATCTGATTCAATCTGTCGTAAAGCAGTCGAGAATATCTACAACAACCTTCAAGACCAACAGTTCGCATACATTGGTATTTTTCTTGTTCATCATTCAAAAGATGTCCGTATTCTTGATGAACTCTTAATTAACACAATGGTTCTATTCGATACTTATCCTGAAGCTACTCTATCCAAAGAAGAAATGCTTCGAGTTGATGAATACGCCCAGAGGTTAAATACCGAAGTAATAGAAGAGTATGATCAATCAGCAGAGAAAAGAAGAGCTTTACTCCATGGTATAGATACAGTAGAGATTGAATCAGAAAAGGAAAAATCCGACAATATATCAATAAACGAAGAAGTACAATCATTAAAAAAAGCAATCCGAACCGTAGAAGTCATGGGACAAATACTTAAAAATCATAGTGGTGAAATAGATCGCAAGACACTAAAAGAATACTATCTTACTGGACTTAACGCTTATAGAAGAATATGCTCACATTTCCTAAGCGAATTTACAAAATCAGAAAAAGGCTTCGCTGATTATATTGTTGATAGGATTGTCTCTCTGCAACACAATTCATTCACAAGAGAACAAATATATGAATATGCCCAAAATGTTTTTGGATTCTTTAGCCTCACCGCCATTTTTGCTACAATAAAACGAAGTGCCGATGCTCTTGGTTGTAAGGAGATGATGAAGATTATAAAAGAAGTTGCCGAAGAAAATAATACTCCTCTTGTATATTGTGTCTACCTTCAGTCGTTGATGTGGTACCGAAAAGAAGTACCATTAGATGAGTTAAAACATAAATATAAAAACCTTCCAGCTACCGTTCAACATGTCGTCCAACGGTTAATAAGGGAATACGCAGACCTACACCATATAAAGTATAATGAAAAACAACGAATTGCAGATACTCTTGGTATGAAGCTCGAATCTCTTGATTATGATCACACTAAATAAAAACTACAGAATAAAGTGTTTTATCATTAGCGCACTCTGGGTCCGAGGTGCTACAAAGTATTTCGTAGAGATACCTCATAGCATTGTCAACCTCTGTAAAGTCACGTTCAGGTAGTGGATCACGGTTTCGAAGAAGACAGTTCAAACTCCTTGATATAGTGAACAGCGTTTTGGAATATCAGAGTACCCATCTTGTCGGTATAACATCAGGCTCCGTTTTTGGCGTGGTGATTTATCTTGTAAAAACGAACACCCGTGAACCTTATGACGATGATATGACTAAGGGGTCAGGTAATAAAATCATCTTGTTTAAATCAAGCATCACCGGGCTACTATCATTTGATACTCATCGATGTTGGTTGAACAAGTCTTGATCGAGTACGGCGTGGAAGTAGAACTTCATCCTCTGACCACATTCGAACGAGAAGAACTGCTCGACGCCAAGGAGAGACAAGGAGCCAAGTTTCGTTCAAAATAGATATTCACTAAAACTGCCCGGACCAAGCGTCGCCCAAGACCATGAAGAAAAGTCAAAAACTTCGGGTTGATCACTTAATAGCGGAAAACAGACCATCAAAAACCCAATATCCACGACCGTATTAAGCTGAAAACAACCCATGAAGACACGAGGCGGATGTAAGGCAGGGAATCATCCCAAAGAGGAGTCCGACTCGCCTATGACCCGCTATAAGCGTTTGGTAAGGGGTGGCAAATTCGACGAAATTCTGGGTTTGCTCGCTCCAAATGGGGGAAAATCTTCTGACCTAACCTCTACCCAAGGTAATGTCTCCGTCGAGGGGAAGGGAGAGGTCAAAGTCGAGCTCAACATCTACAAGAAGCCTTGACCGATTTGTGATCCCGGAGTAGTTCGAGAAACTCCAATACCTTCTTCTCAGTCTCGTATCGTTGCGGAGCCCAGAAGCGGGTGTCCTTGCCGAACTGGTAGAGCATCTTGTGGCAGTCGCCACAGGCGAGGAGATGATCCTCGGGATGGAGATGATTGACACCAAGGTTGTGATAGGACGGTCCGTAGACCACCAGCGTCTTCTTCATCTTGCAGATTGGGCAAACCCCTTCGCGCCTGTAGTGCTTGGTGATGATCTGCCAATATGGTGACTTCAGGAAACTGTCGTTAAAGAAGCGTCCCTTCAGGCAACCGATCGTCCCCCTCAGAACTACCACCCTGAAGCAAGAGAGGTCGGCGCACATCTCGTCGAACAGGTCAGTCGATGGATAATCGTGCGGCAGGATGTAGGTGGCAAGGACATGAAGCTGATCCTCAGTCAGCTTGGTGTAGTCGTACATTTGAGCTCCTTGGGATGGGGCGGCGCGGTAACATTTCCCTCTGGTATTTTGGTAAAATAATTCCTATTTCTCTTCATTTGAGCATGTTGCTCCGAGTGTAACGAGGAGCAATATGCTCCTTATTACTCTTATTGATAGTGCTGTTTTCCTGCCAAAGCACCCATATTTCTTATGAAAAACCCGCCAAAGCTTTTACATGAATTCTATAGTCCGGTCCCGCCTGTTGTTCTTTGTCACCAGGATAAAACCGCTTTCAGCAAGTCGCTCCATTGAAGCGGCTACCACATCCCTGTCCATCCTTGAGATTGCCGCTATCTGGCGATCAGATAGTTTTATTTTTCTTTTGCCCCGTAGGTGCTGTCCTATCAGGATCGAATAGACCTTGAGGTCTTTCCCATTCTTGATGGTGTTCGGTATGGGTATCCATGAAAGCCAATCGCTTGTAGCTATCCTTGACCACTCAACACGAGCGGCAGAAGGAAAGAACTCCTCCTTCAGAACTTCACGAAAGGATCGGTTTTTCAGCTTTCCATCACGCTTCATCTTCATGTTGCGCAGATACAAACGCCTTCGTTTCACTGTCTCTGTTTCATGATATGTCCATCTTTGAATGTATGATTTGCCCTCAAGTCGGTTCATTGTCGTGTTGATTGTCTGCTCTGACACTCCGCACCGATCTGCGAGTTGCTTGTTGGTGATGTCGGAATAGGCTCGTCGCCCCTGACGCTTCATCGTTCGCCTAATTTCCTTCATGACAATCAAGCTCTGCGGAGAAAGGAAGTATGCCATCCATTCCGGCATTTTCAGGTACCCATTCCTGCTGACGCTCTCTGGGATGGTCTCAGTCGTTCGAGCAGTCAGATTCATCTACTGATTTTACCTTTTGCTTTTTTGCCGCGTTTCTTGCATCGACGATCTTGTAATAGAGGTCTTGGGGGTTCAGGTCCATGTTTGCTTCTATGGTAGCGCGGGCATAGTCGGGCTCGCTTAGGGACCACGACTGGTAATCAATGTCGAGGAATATCTCCACATCCCGAACACCATCGCGGTTCTTGCGGATGACGAGGTTTTTCTCATACCTAAGCTCCGGTTTCTTCCGTGTGTCGTTGTAGGGTATCGAAAACAGCATCTCCAGAGGTCGTGTCTTATCGATGGAGTCGCCAACCGATTCGAGCCCTGCGTCGGAATCTGTTAGTGCCTTCCGGTTCTGTTGTGTAGCTACGAGGATCGGCACATCAAGCTTCTTCGCAAGCCTCGCAAGTTGCGAGAAAACGACGCCTTGCCGTTGGTACTCGTTGTCGGTTTTCTGCCCGGCTGACAGCTTATCTCCATAATCAACGATTATGATGTCATAACGCCGGGCTTGAGCCTTCTCCTCTATATCCGCGATGGTAGAACGAAGCTCCTCAGCGCACCAAACATCGTAGCCGTTAAAATTGGAGGACTCGGAAAGCTTCTCATAGAGTAAAGCCGCATCAGCATTTGTCTTTGAGCTGGTCGCGGCGCGATTGACCCGAGCAAACACCTCATCTCTCAGCATCTCCGTAGAGATAAAAAGGACGCTATATCCGGCTCGGGTCAAGTCAGCACTCGCCCAACAAAGATGAATGGACTTACCGCCTCCTGTCGGCGCGGCAAATCCATAAACGCATCCGTGCTTGTACCCTCCGTTTGTATATTTGTTGATTTGGAGCGATGAAGTCTTGATCCGCTTTACTTGTCGTTCCTCGATGTTCCTCATCCATTGTCGCGCATCCTCAGCAGAGCGCATTGACGCGACCTCGCTCGGAATGCTGATCTCATCGGGGTAATGCTTAGCCAAAATCCTGAATATGGCGCTCGGCTTATATCCATAGCTGTTCTGCGCGGCATATTCGATAACATCCTTTAGGGCTGACTCATTTATCTGGCGGTAATAGAACTGCTTGAATGCGATCTTGTCTTCAGGATCAATTTCATCCTGAGAGATGCGATCACGATAAACGGAGGGGAAGCATGGTTTTGTGCGAAAATACTCCCTGATTTCACAATTCGGCTTACCTTGACGGTGAAAGTCTTTCGCAATTCGTGCCATATTGAAAAGATTATCATTTTGGATCAGCGTAGCCGCACATACATGTTCTGCGATGTCACGATCTGATATGGCGCAATTGATAAGCCAAATATCTCTTTCGAGTATTTCCATTGCATCTTTTCTTTTTTCTGTAAGCCGATCCATTTCTTTTTTGTGATTAAACGGTCGAGCATTCGGCTCTTGGTCATCATCGGTTCCTTCCCGCATTGTTCTCAAGATCAGCAGGTTGAAAGGATCGTGTTCATCATCTTCATCATCGTCACTGCCATAGTAGTTTGGCGTTTTAGCTGAAGTACTGGTTTTCATTTTACCTCCTATATACAAAAAGACCTTCTTGGCGTACATGGTTGATCCTACTCATGCATGCAGACAGAAAGGTCATACATCAGTATCCATGTACGCCAAGAAGGTCTCTTCTCGGCTTCTGTCTTTGATAAATGGGGATCAGCCATTCACTATTAAGTATGCTTTTCTCGGCTCTCTATTCTGTTGTTTTTTCCTTGAGACTCTCGATCTCGTACACGATCATTTCTGCAATGACCTGATACATGTATTTATTTTTTCGCGCGGCAAGGATGTGAAGCTGATGGAGTAATGAGGATGGAAGCTTCATTGTGGTGAATTGATCTGCAGATGGTCTTGTTGATTTCATATATTTATCTTTGCGATAAAGTAGGAAAAGTATGAATTTGACACCGAAATATTCTTGCCTGTTGTAGTAGTCTTTGTATCTCTATCTGTTTATTGTTGTACTATATGTATATGTTCACAGGATGAATAGTTTTCTGACTTCCACAGTATTTGCGTTCACCAAATGAACACCGCACCTGTCGAAAATGAACAGATTTACAATTCTCGAAAAATGAACACCACCTTTAGGCATACTTTATTTTATGACAACAACCAAAGCCGAGAGCTCGATTACATATGAGCACGAGAGAGCCACCACACTCCCCCGAGCCAGTCTTGAAGAGCAAGCGCCGCCACCACTCGACGCATTGCTACGCTACTTAGGCGGCTTTGCCCTTAGTACGACGAGTCGCTTCCTCGTTTATCCCATAGTCTACAAGATCGCAGGTATAGTAGTTTCGACCTTCTGCAATAGCCGCACGAGCTACCGCTCCACCGCCAGCGAAGGGATCGAGGACGACCTCACCTGGATTGCTGGACAGCAAGATGAACTTGCGTATTTGCATGACATTCTTGGCGTTAGGGTGGTTCTTTACTTCGGCGTTCGCCCGATCATCGAGGAAAGAGCTGTAGAGATACGAGTATGGGTTGGGATCAGTGTTCCGAGGATCGTTCATCCATACATCGCTTTTACGCTGGATGTCTACGCGTTTGAGGAGTCGCGGCTTGCCCTTGGAGCCGAATATCACATACTGTGCATCGTGCTTGAAGGCGCCTATTGCCTGCTTACAACCAGTTTTCGCACGAGCGACAAGCAGATTCTTGAAAACAAATTGCTTCTTGAACGCCGCAATGAAGATATCGAGGTTGAGTGTTGGAGCATAGATGTAGATATGCCTCCCCGGTTTCAGGACGCGATATAGTTCTGCGAACCACTCATCAATATGCGTCTTGATGTAACGAAGACTGTCATCGAAGTATCGGTTACCGGCATGATCGACGCCATAAGGTGGATCGAAGATTCCTACATCAACCGACTCATCGGGGAGAGCTCGCATGTATTCCAGACAATCCATACGATAGAACCGATTCATCTTAATCATCTTTTAACTCCTTCGGGACTTCTTTTCCCAATAAAACCACAATGCAATTGTCTATTAAGCCGAGCGTCTATGTGTGGATTACCAAGCACCTCCTTTTAATTCGGGCAGACTTCGCCACACTGATTGCATTCGAGGTCAATAAATGAATGGAAGCTTTACGATCAAGAACGCAATATCAGTTCTTTATTTTATGCTTTTACAATTATCCGCAGACCTTAATCTGATTTATCGATGGACTCTGATTCAAGCTCAGCAGTAATTACCGATGAGGCTTGCTATATAATCTTGTCCTTAACGATCCTGTCAGGGGAAAACGCCTCCCTCATCGCAAGTAATACATTCGCCATTGTATTAACCTTCTCTGTGTTCTTCTTTCTTACTTTCATGCGAAGCATGTATAAGAAGTATATCATTGAGCTTGTGTTATTCAAATTAATTCTGGTCAATGTTTGCAGGGTTATCATACATACATACGCATATACGACTAACCATGATTCATGGTTTCTTTACGCCGCGAAGTCGCGGTGGTACTCGATCAATACGGACGCCATTTGTGATCATGGAGTGATCTCCTCGATGTGAATCGGGTAGCCATGCTTGTTTGTCCAAAAGCGAAGCAGTTCCTCCTTCGCAGTATTCGGCATTTTTAACCCCCGCGAAGGCGAAAGCGCGTACCCAGTCTTATCCAGTATTTCATATGTTCCACTCCCGTTGCGATCACACGATCTTCGTGATTTTGTCCTTGGGAACCACCCACTGCCGTCGTTTGAACGAGCTAACCTCGACGAGCTTGACTTCTGTCCGCCCCTTCCCGAAATGCTGTTTTCGAGAGAATGATCTGACCTCTATAGGCATCTTCTCTTTGCCATCCTTCCAGTGGATGTTTGCGGTTGGTTTTTTTTGTTGTGCATGGTATCGCTTGCCCGCCTCGTTGAGCCGAAGCGTTGTGACAGTTGATTTACTGAGCCGCCTGGCTTTTCTATGCTTGTGGGAGCCCTGCACAAGAACATCTATGTATTTCCTATCATGCATCATGTTGAAAACTTCCATAATCCATTGCGCATTCGAATAATCCATCTTTCCTGAGGAGTTTCCCCATGTATCATTCTCTTCCCTGTAGCTATAGGAGCTATACTCGTAGTACCGTCTGTCGGACGATTTCAACTTCAATTCTACAAAGACATGAAAACCACCATAAAAGACATGGCTGATCACGAGGACCTTTCCATCAGGCAAGGATATGTAAAATATCCATGGAGCGCAGAACTTGCCATAGGTCAACGAATCTCGCCAAGGAGATGGGGTAACCGGCATATCGGCTTGAACTTTATAGATATTTATCTGGGGGTAGTCCGCGATGATCGCATAAGACAATTTCGCATCGAAGTCAAGATGATTAATCTTTCCGTCAACATAGTCCGACATAAGCTCGACGACATAGTCATCGACCTTTGTTTCGCGGAATAAGGCTCGAAGTTGTTGAACATCCGCAAGGAAAGAATCCAGCATCTCAGACATGGATCACCTCTTCTTCGTCATCGAAGAATCCAAAGGGAATATTGTCGATAGCGTCCCCGATATCTCGCATATCCCATAGCTCGGACTGTTCCATGACATAATCCCATGGGAATACCTCATACTCGTTTGGGTCGTTGTCTTCACCCGGATCGCCACGATATTCCGGATTGTTGAGGTATTCGGGATTACCTTCAATGCATGTTATCTTTTCCCCCTCAACATCTACGAACCAGTTTCCCTTTTGGGCAGAAAGCGAGAAGATGGTTCCATCGCTTGAGACATAGATGTAGTGACTGCCCTCATCGAGGTATAAGCTTAAATGCTCTTCCAAAAACTCGATCGCCGCCTCCAGTACGCCATCCCTGATGGTTTGGCTCTTGGCAGGAGCTGTATGCTTCTTGCCGACCGGATGTTTCGGGGTCTTGAGCTTACCGGGGCGGTCAGAGGTACGCGCCGCGTCGGTGTCCTTCTTCGTCGCTCCCTTCTTCGTGATATTCCGCTTACGCATCTCTTGCTCCTCTTCAAAATCATTAGGGCAGACTTCTCCCCCACGAGCCGATGCCCGTTGTTTTCGAGGAGAGTTCCTTTTCTGGCGTTTCCGAAAACTACGGCGGTTTTCGGAGCTCACAGATGATGAGCATCATGATCAAGCCGCCTTCTGCTGGCTCATCCAGTAGCCCATCCCAGGATGCACAGCACCGGGCTGACAGGCGGCGATCCTCTTCTTTGCCATCTTGAAATACTCAGGGTCAATCTCATAGCCTATGAAGTTGAAACCCATCTCGACAGCGATTTTTCCTACCGATCCCGATCCTAAAAAGGGATCGATTATCGTCTGCCCTTTCTTCACAGTTGTAGCAATGATGCGGCGAATTACCTCTTCAGGGGTCTGGCAGGGATGGATCACATCTCCTTTAACCTTCTCGTGAGATGTATTCTTTACAGGAGAAATGTCCCACCAGTCATAGAGCCGATTCTTCTTCCCCTCCGCGATCAGCTTTGCCACTCGACGGTCTTTCGGGTTCTTGTACTCCTGTCCATACTTCCGGAAATCAGGCTTGCATCCCCACCATGTGATCAAGCGAGACTGTTTGGCGGTGTTAGAATTGTAGATCCAGCTTACAACCTCCTCCACCTTGCCCCAGACTTTAGGCAAAGTGTTTATGGACTCTTCGGGATAATGAACAATGACGCATGGCTTGGGGACTTTTCGTAGCAGAGCGAGATATTCAGGCGTAGACAGTCTGTCGTCGTACACCCGATAGTGATAGCCTTGGTTGTAAGGAGGATCAGTTATCACGATCCCATTCGGAAGTACCTTAAGACTGAAATCGCCGTTGTAGAGCTTATACCATTGCCCGCCGGGAAGGATTACCTCTACTACATCCTTTCTACCCTTGCGTTTCGCCGTATCCTTCACAAGCTTCATTTCGTCCTCCGTTCTTTCACCCTTTGGGCAGACCTCTCCCGAGACGATCAACGACCGTCTTATTTCAAGAGACAATCAAAAACGACTAATGCTTAACTTTTGGCTTCGGGCTCCTCGTGCCCTTGACGCCTAACCCACATAACTACGCCACCATTCCAATCGCATCAATGCGAATACCAAATTGGCTTTCAGGGGGGATTGGCAGAATGGAGACCTGAAGCAACACGATCCGTGTTTGAACTCGTGTCCAAACGAACATGAAATGTTCCCCGAAAATGATTGCATCCACGACCAGTTTCTCCTCATTGTTGATGTAGGGACTGATCTCATGTCGCTCTCTGACGACATTGCCCTCGATGCGATTCACCAGGGTAAATAGATTCCATTTCTGGCACGAGCCTTCCTTTCGTTGTTGGAGGGAGATGCTGTAGGAACCAGCATCAATCGCTTGCTGTACCTCGGTCATCGTCAGCATCTCCGTCCTCCTCAAGACTGAGTTGGAGTGTTTTCACACCCACCATCTGAGATGAACATAAAGCAGAGGAGGATGCAGTATCAATCTTCAGAACTAACTATTTAGCCCTAATATCATGTTTTTGTTCCGCTATTAGCACAGTTTAAAAGTGGAAACTCTCATCGAATAGACATTCCCATATTTCCGATCTATTCTTATTCAGCCAACTAAAGACTTGTTTCTGATCCTTGCTATTGAATCAGGAATGCAAAATGTCAACAAGAAAATCCAAAGAGCGCAGGCTACCCAACCTTTATGGGTATATGTTGAATCCTGATACTGGGGAAATGGAGATCGAGCCTGAAGAGGCAAAAGCAATCAAGTATATTTTTTCCAAATTCTTAATGGAGCGACAACCAATATATCGAATTGCATCTCTTATGAATCAGCCGTATGGATTTGCGACCAAACATCAAGGGGCGGCATTCTCAGCGACCCTAATTGGGAAGATTTTGAAGAGACCACAGTATTGCGGATTCTGGAATGACAATGAAAACAACCTGATCCCATCATCCATATATCCTGCCATTATCACTCACGAAGAATGGAAGGAAGTCCAAGCCGGTCTCAAGTTGAGATTGAAAAAAATGCGAGGAAGTTCGGGGCAAATTGAATATCCATTATCTGGGTTCTTAGGGTGCGGTTCTTGTCCGAAAAAGTATTATATCAAATGTAAAACTCGAAATAAGAAATACTATCTCCATAATGATGTCTGCCAAAATAAATCCACCCTAATGAGTATTTCAGAAAATTACTTAAAAAATGTAGTAGATATGATTTTCATAGAGACATTCACCAGTATTCGATACTTGGAATCAAAACTTGGTATGTTTAAGCTTATTTCTTGGAATTCTGCCGAAAACAAACCGTGTGATTACATTTACCCAGAAAGTGCGAAAAAAATACTACTGGAGTACCTATGCAATCTTAAAAACAGTTATGGATCAGGAAACATCTCTATAGAAAAAGATGTAGAAGAGATAATCACAAATTCCGCTATTACTAATGAATGGTTTTCCGACTTATTTGCGAAGAGTATAAAAGCTACATTGGAGGAATGGTTTTCGGGGAAGCTCTCATCAAAATTCGATCTTACTATGCAATACTTCAACTATTTGAAGATTAAAGAGGATTGTCTTATCGTTAGTTTGATTAATGAAACAGATGAACTTGAATTGAACTTGAAAAAGCTTCCCCAAGCCTGGGGGGAAAAATTGCAAGTATATATTTCACATAAAGATTTATTTTCCAAGGAACCAAAAGAACGCAAGAGGCTATTGAAGGAATTGACTGACTACCTCGACGAAAAGCTTAAGACAATTAATAAAAACATTGGGAAGGAATTAGCAAGCATCGCCAAGCATTATATTGAAGATAACATTCCTCAATCCAGGCAGTTAGCCAACTCGCCGTTGAAAGTTCATTTCTATGTTTCTGACTACTGGTGCATTTTTGATACTCAGTTACGTTTTGAGAAGCTTCATGTTTACAAACTGTCGAACACTAATAAATGCTATGCGAAAATCGAAGAAGAAAAATGGGAAGAAATATTCCCCTTTGATCATGATGGACAATTGATTGCATTTTTGTTCAAAAACAAGATATTTTACAATGTCGATTTTCTACACAGGTTACCAGAATGGTTTTATGGATACAACTATGAGTATTTCAAGACCGACATTGGTAAAATCTGCTTTATTCAAAGCAACGATACAATTCAAGCAATAAAAATCGGGAGGAAAGGGATAAAGCAGAGTAATATCGAAATACTGGGCATCATTAAGGACATCCGGTTTATGAAGAAGTTTTTATTTGTGGATATTGATTAATACCGTGACTAATACAACCTGGTTGCGATTGTTCTTTAACTACACCTATAGATTGGTTTATATATGAGACATATGCACATACAATGATTACATCAACAGCTTATTGATCATATCTATATAAAGTCTTATTCCTAATTTGTGAAGTGATAGACCACGATGCATCAGGTAACAGCAGAAAAATCAATGTTTATCGTGCCAATCTGCAACTAACACAATTCCAACTTGCTGAAAAGCGTGGCGTCTTGATGACCTATATGATAGAGATTGAGGTTTAAAAGTAAGCTCCATCAATCCTTATGTAACCAGTAGCATTTTATGTATTCTTCAGCCTCCTCACGAGGTACTTTTTATTGGTTCACGAGTTTCTTTCGCTCGATCTTCAACTGCTTTTCCGCCTTGCGGTAGACATCGAGCGACACAATCGGTGTCATATTTTTAACCTCAGTCAACCTACCGCGTTGTTCGATATATCCAGCATAGATCGGACGGACGAGGGCGATGATGCGGGCATAGGAGTAGCGATTATTACTTGAGTCCCGCGCCTTTATAGTATCGAGGGCTTGCTTAAGCTCGGGCAGAGGCTTGCCCGCCGCAAGCAGTTCGAAGATGGTTCTGATCGCGGGTGCATAACGCGGATCAGGCTCGTAGCGGTCGCCGATGAGCTTGTAACCGAAAAGACGGGAGAGGTAAACCTCGCCGCTTGAGTAGTAAGCGCGGGTACCTTGTTTTCGTTTCTGCTTTGTTATGGCATTTTGCAGAGCTTTAATGAACTCCATGGACTTGTCCCTCCATGGGTTTATCTTGTCTGGAGGTTAGCAAAAATAAAAAAAGCACCGATAATCGGTGCTTAGCTGTTTACGGTTGCTTTCAGTAACCAAATTTGAGGAGTTGACTCAATTTAGATAACAGCATCAAGACACCCGACAACCTCTTCACCTGACCCATGGAAATAGACATATTCAATGTCATCATCAGAGTGACCAACGATCTTCCGAATCGTAAGTGGAGAGACACCTTTTTCGTGAAGTGATGTAATAAAATAGTGCCTGAGTTTATGAAAAGTTAGGCTTCGATTCCTTCGCATGGCTTCATCGATGCCAATTTTAGAAAGAGCACTATGAAGATGCCAATCCAAGCGTTTTGCGTCAATCGGTCTTTCGCCACTGACATCCGAAGCAAAAATGAGATCATCATTCCCTGAGCATAAGCATATTTTTCTGTATGCTTTCAAATCACGAGTTACCTTACTACCAAGATAGGCGATCCGCTCCTCCCCTGTCTTTGTCGTAGTAAAACCATACTCTGAATTCCAACTTCGCCGGATAAAAACCCTCGCAGAGTTGGAATGGAACTCTATATCAGACCATCGGAGAGCTTGCACTTCACCGCGTCTACAGCCAGTGTTCAAGGCAATTTTCACAGCCATTTTCGCACGATTATCAGCCCAACGAATTGACAATAAGCGCTTAATCTCTCCATGACTCGGGATGTCCCCAATCTTTTTCCGGCGTTTGGGCACAGAAACACTTACCTTTTGAGCCGGGTCGAATCCTAACAAACCATCCTCAACAGCAGAAGCGAGTATCGTTTTGAAATTCACAAATATGTTCTTTGCTGTTCGTGGATTCAATTTCTTTTCAACTAAAAGATAGGCTCGGAAACGGATTGCATCTGCTTTGGTAATGGAACGGAGCAAAAAATCCTTAAAAAAGGGCATAATAAATGTTTCGAGATTACCTCGATAAGCATCGAGTGTACTCTCCTTTAAAGTTCGGCTCTCACTGATCCTCTGCATTTGATATTTACCGTTTTTATCAAAGAAGCCGCGAGCGTAAGCTTCAAAATAAGCAGAATGACGCTTCTCGACAGAGAGCAAAAGTTCATCAACAATTCCACCCTTTATCCGTCGTTCTGCCTCCATTTCTGCATGAATTCGTTTGTTCCCGTCTGATTGCCGTAAGCCAAGAGAAAGACGCGGGAAATATGCTTTCGTATTGGGGTCTTTATACTGGGCATACCAGACATCCCCTCTTAGGGTGACTGAATAGAGGTTTTCCTCGTACACAACCTTCTTAATCTTCTTTGGCATGATTCGGCTCCTACCGAAAACTATGCTTTCGGGAGCCGTTCAAACCGAAGGTTCTGAGGACATTCGTAGAGTTCTGATGAAGTGGATAAAACAAAACGCCTCCTCGGCAAACCGAAGAGGCGTTTCTCATCTAACAGTCAATCTTACACTGACCATGTTAGATTCTTGGTAAGCGTAGTATTTGCTTACCACAACGCGATTTAGTAGTCGGGCATCGCGGACTCGAACCGCGGACCCCGAGTCCCCCAGACTCGTACGCTAACCACCTGCGCTAATGCCCGTTCGCTCCTTGCGAAGCGGGTCGACTCTAGCACGCTCGGCGAAGGAGGGTCAAGGTCCGGCCTGCGCCGTAAAAACGCGGGCGAGGCGGGTCGCGGCCTCCTCGGCGACGGAGGCGAGGTCGTAGCCTCCCTCGTGGAGGCACCAGTCGTAGATGAGGCCTCGGGAGAAGCGGAGGATGTAGTCGGTTATGTAGTCGGGCCCGAGCTCTGCCCGGAGCTCGCCCGAGCCCTGTCCCTCGACGACGATCTCCCGCAGTATCGAGGGCAGGGAGCGCTCCGAGGAGATGAAGAAGCGAGTGCCGTTCTCGAGCTGACTCTTGTAGACCTGGCGGATCAGGTCGAGGCCCGTGTCCTCGGCGTAGCGCACCTGGCGGACGATGAACTCGACGATGCGGCCGGCCGCGTCGGGCGCCTCGAGGCGGCCCCGGACCTCCTCCTCGAAGTACTTGTCGCAGAGCGAATAGCCTTCCACGATGAGGTCGGCCTTGGTCCGGAAGTGATGGTAGAAGGAGCCCTTGGCCACCCCGGCCTCCCGGCAGATCCGCTCAACCGAGACCTGGTCGAAGCCCTCCTCGCCGATGAGGCGGATCGCGGCCTCGTAGATGCGGCTCCTCGTGGCCTGGGCCTGCAGCCGGCGCTTGCCGAGCTTAGCGGCCTTCTTCTCCATCGCCCCAGTATAGAGCGGGAGGAGGGCTTCGAGTAAAGCCCCAATTTCGAGCAAAATATATCCATTGATCGATCCTTGGAGCCATGCTACACTGACCGCAGTCACCGACCGCGGTCGGTCAAAATGCCACAGCTCGGGCCGGCCGCGAGCCAGGCTCGAAAGGATCCTCCATGTACCACACGAGCATGCGGCTCAGCGAGGAGGAGGGGAAGCTGCTCGCGGGCGAGGGAGGCGAGACCCTCCGGAAGGCCCTCGAGTCGGTCATCCGCTACGGGGAGCTCTTCGGCGCGACCGAGCTCGCGCCCCTCGACGGCCCCGTCCACCTCGTCACCTCCTTCGGCATCCCCCTCCTCAGGCCGGTCTTCGCCATCATGGACGAGCTCATCGCCGCCGGGCTCAAGACCGAGCGGCCCTTCACGGTCGATCCCCGGCCCTGCGACTACGCCAACGTCCCGACCTCCCTCCTCGAGCGCCTGGTCTTCGACAAGATCATGTACGCGAAGCAAGCGGACTACGAGGCCCAGCTCGCCGCGGTCGGCCTCAAGGACGGCTCCTCCTTCAGCTGCGCCTGCTACTTCGACGAGGTGGGTAACCTCCCCGGCCGCGGCGATATCCTGGCCTGGGCCGAGTCCTCCGCCGTGGCCTACGCCAACTCGGTCCTCGGCGCCCGGACGAACCGGAACTCCGGCGTCCTCGAGCTCCTCTGCGGCATCGTGGGCCGGGCCCCTCGCTTCGGCCTCCTGACCGACGAGGGCCGCCGGGCCTCCTGGGTGATCGAGCTCCGGACGAGCGCCCTGCCCGAGGCCCAGCTCCTGGGCAGCGCCATCGGCATGAAGGTGGTCGAGGAGGTCCCCTACATCAGGGGCCTCGGCGCCCTCCTCGGCGGGGAGCTCGACCAGGGGGCCAAGGACTACCTCAAGGACCTGGGGGCCGCCTCGGCCTCCAACGGGGCCGTCGGCCTTTACCACGTCGAGGGCCTGACCCCCGAGGCCCGCGAGCTCGGCGAGGGCCTGGTGAAGCCCGGCGCCAGGACCTACCTGATCGACGACGCGGAGATCGAGCGGGTGCGCCGGGGCTACCCCGTCCTGTGGAAGGACCCGGCGGCCAAGCCCAGGCTCGCCTTCATCGGCTGCCCCCACCTCTCGAAGAGCCAGCTCTACTCCTGGCTCGAGCGGATCGAGGCCGCCCTCGCCGCCGAGGGCTCGCGGAGGGTCAGGGTGCCGACCGTCCTCACCACGGCGCCCGGCGTCGAGGCGGCCTTCCGCGCCGACTCCGACGCCCTAGCCCGGCTCGAGGCGACGGGCGCCACCCTCTCCTCGATCTGCCCCCTCATGTACCTGAACAACCCGCTCTGCGGGAAGAAGGCGGTCGCGACCTGCTCGAACAAGCTGCGGACCTATACCGCCGCGCGCTACTTCACCGAGGCCGAGCTCGCCTCGGTCGTCGCCAGGGGGAGAGTATGAAGCAGACCTTCAAAGGCAGGCCGGTCGTCGCGGGAAGCGTCAGCGGCGAGGCCGTCGTGTCGCGGGCCGGGGTCAACGTCCTCGCGAGCTTCCAGAAGGACCTGCTCGCGAGGAAGGCCGCAGTCGCCTCCCGCGACCAGAACAACCCCGGGCTCCTGGGCAAGGTCCTCACCGGCAAGATACTCTGCCTGCCGCGGACCATCGGCTCGACGACGGGGGGCATGATCCTCCAGAAGGCGATCGCCGCGGGCCTCGCCCCGCGGGCCTTCCTCTTCTCGGAGCCGATCGACTCCCTCGCCGCCGCCGGCCTCGTCCTCGCCGCGGTCTGGAACGGGGCCGAGGCGGTCGCGGTGGACGGCCTCGGGGAGGAGTTCCTCGCGGCCGTGCGGGACGCGGACAAGATAGAGATACGCGGCGACGGCACGGTCGTCGTGGGCGAGTAAAGGGGGAAGGCTTTGTCGGAGAATCAGAAGAAGATTGGCGAGCTCGTCGGCCGCTTCGGGACCTGGTACGAGGACTCGGGCTGGCTGGCGAAGGGCAGGATGACCAAGGAGCTGTGGCCCTACGAGTCCCTCTTCTCGCCGATCCGCGTCAACCGCCTGACGATCAAGAACCGCCTGGTCATGGCGCCCATGGGCAACATCAGCATGGCCGAGGAGACGGGCCGGCCCAACGCGAAGATGGTCGAGTACTTCGCCGCGCGGGCCCGGGGCGGCTGCGGCCTCCTCACCTCGGGCCTCGTCCCGATCAGCCACGGCGTCGACCCGACCGTCACGGAGCTCGGCGAGCTCTCCTACTTCCCGCGCATCGACCGCTCGCGCACGGCCTTCGCCGGCTGGCGCGACATCGCCGAGCGCTGCCACGCCCACGGGGCCCGCTTCTTCATCCAGCTGACCCCCGGCCTCGGCCGGGTCGGCTCGCCGGAGTGCCTGCTGAACAAGCGCAAGCTCCCCGTCTCGGCCTCCTGGAACCCGAACTTCTACATGCCCGTCCTGCCCTGCCGCCCCCTCACCGACGGCCAGGCCAAGCGCATCGTCAAGAACGCCGGCCAGGCCGCGGCCGACGCCAAGGCCGCCACCATCGACGGGGTCTACCTCCACGGCCACGAGGGCTACCTCCTCGAGCAGATGACCAACCCCGCCTTCAACCGCCGCCGCTTGGGCGCCTTCGCCGACTGGCGGCAGTTCGGGCTCCGGCTCGTCCGCGAGATCCGCGCGCGCGTCGGCCCCGACTACCCGATCATGTACCGCATCGACCTCTCCCTGGTCCTCAACGAGACCTACGGCGAGCGCATGAAGACCGTGAAGGCCCTGCGCAAGTTCAAGGACGAGCGGAGGGTCGACGAGACCCTGGGCTACATGGGGGACCTCGTGCGCGAGGGAGTCGACCTCTTCGACGTGGACTTGGGCTGCTACGACAACTGGTGGCTGCCGCACCCGCCGGGCCCGATGGCCCCCGGCTGCTACCTCGAGGTGGCGCGCGTCGCGAAGGACTTCTTCCGCGAGCGCAACATCCGCTCCAACGCCGGGCTCGAGGTCCCGGTCGTCGCGGTCGGCAAGCTCGGCTACCCCGACCTGGCCGAGGCCGCCCTGCGCTCGGGCGACTGCGACATGGTCATGCTCGGGCGCCCCCTGCTCGCCGACCCCGAGTGGCCGAATAAGGCCTTCGCCGGGCAGGTCGAGCGCATAACGCCCTGCATCGGCGACCAGGAGGGCTGCATCAACGAGTTCGTCGAGGGCGGCCACCCCCAGTGCGCGGTCAACCCGCGCACCGGCTTCGAGGACATCCTGACCGGCGCCGAGCTGCGGCCGGCCGCCCGGGCCAGGAAGGTCGCCGTCGTCGGCGCGGGCCCCGCGGGCATCGCGGCGGCGATCTCGGCCGCGCGGCGCGGCCACGCGGTGACCCTCTACGAGTCCCGCGGCGAGGCGGGCGGCATGCTCGTCCCCGGCTCCCGCCCCGCGATCAAGTACGACATCGTGAACTACCTCGAGCACCTCCGCGCCGAGCTGGCCTCGGCGCGCAAGGAGGCCGGGCTCAAGCTCGAGCTCTCCGCCTCGCCGAGCGCCGAGGAGCTCCGCTCGGGCCGCTTCGACGCCATCGTCGCGGCCACCGGCTCGCGGCAGGCCAGGCCCCCCGTGCCCGGCATCGAGGGCAGGAACGTGGTCTTCGGCGTCGACCTCCTCCGCGACCCCGGCATCGCGGCGGCCGCGCGGCGGGTCGTCGTCGTGGGCGGCGGGGTCGTGGGCTGCGAGACGGCCTACTACCTCGCCCACGAGCTGGGCAAGGAGGTCGTCGTCGTCGAGATGCTGCCCGTCATCATGAAGGGGGTCTGCACCGCGAACCGGGGCTGGCTCCTCCACTACCTCGAGGAGCGGGGCGTGCGGATCCTCAACTGCGCCAAGCTCGCCTCGGTGGGCGAGGGCGAGGCGGTGATCAGGCGAAACCTCTCCCCGACCGTGCCCGACCCCCTCGTCACCTGGACGCCGATCCTCCCGGAGAACGTCGAGAACCCCTTCGCCCCCAAGCTCCGGCTCGAGGAGGCCGAGGAGCGGCTCGCGGCCGACCTCGTCGTCATCGCGGCGGGGGCCCGGCCGGAGGACTCCCTCTACCGGGGCCTCGTCCAGGCCCAGGCCGCCCCGGAGATACGCGCCGTCGGCGACTGCTTCGCGCTGGGCCGGGTCCTCGAGGCCACCCGCTCAGGCTATGCAGCGGGCACAGCGCTCTGAGCCATCGCTTGCCGTCACGAGTGCATCCAAGATTGTTGGCGCATGAGCGATGAACGAGAGGGAGACCTTCCCCAAGGTCTCCCTCTCGCGCTCGCCCATCCAAGGGCCGTGCTGGCAGGCCGACCCCCCCTTCGGGGGAGTCCGCCTCAGGCGCGGCCAGGTCGCTCGCCCGCTCTCCCTACGCGCGCCGCCCGTCCTCCTGCTTCGGCGCCAACAATTTTCAATGCACTTCAGACTCGCCCACGATGGCCTTCGCGAGGGCGGCCTTGAGCGAAAGGATCGTGGAGTCCTCCTCGAAGAGCCTGCCCTCGTAGGCCACGAGGGCCCGGTCGACGAGGGCCGCCAGGCAGCCGGCGGCCCCGCACTCCCCGGCCGGGATGACGAGCCGCGGCGGCGGCGGGGCGCGGCGCGCGGGATCGCGGCGCGCCGCGAAGAGCTCGGAGAGCTCGATGTGGCGGTCGACGAGCGATTCGAGCTCGCCCATGCTCAGGTCGATATCGCGCATAACGTCCCTCCTCGCGAAGGGCCGGCGCGGGCGAGGCCCGTCCCGGCCGCTCGACCCCGGGCGCCAGGCGCCCGGGCCCCTATCGAAGACGGAGGCGAAAGCGTTTCTACTGGAGAGTATAGGCCTCTCTCGTCCCGATTCCAGGCCGCCGGCCATGGAATCGCGCTGGCTCAATGCGTTATGCTTGTAACGACGAACAAAAAGCCAATCGATATGCTAGAAGCGGGCCAATTCTCGCCGAAGAACTACGCCCGAGCTTGGCTCCAACGCAGCGCGCATAATTTAAATTTATGATAACTCGCATTAACCCGGGATGAGCGATACACTAATGCCAGATCATCACCAGGGAGCAGCATCGATGCATAAAAAGCTTTCCACCGCCCCGCTCATTCTCGTCATGGGCGCCCTCGCCTTCGCCCAGCAGCCCAAGGCCCTCAAGGAGATTCCCCTCTATCCCGGCGCGGCTCGCGACCAGGCGGCCATGGACGAGGAGCGAGAGGCCTACGGCGGCGAGGGCCATCCCGGCGAGCTCTCCCGCGAGTCCGTCATCTACCGCAGCGCGGCCTCGGTGGAGGAGGTCTTCGCCTGGTACCGCCAGAAGCTCGGCGCCGTCCCGAGGGACTACGATTCCGAAGCCGCGGAGCGCCCCGCCCTCGTCAAGCCGGACTACGAGCTCAGGCCCTACACGGAGGAGGACTTCCGCGACGGCGAGGCGCCCGACAGCGGCAAGAAGACCTACGACGGGGCCTGGATCAGGGAGCAGCTCAAGGCCAGGCGCAAGCCCGTCCAGGGCCAGTGGCTCTCCGGCGCCTTCCTGGCCTGGGGCCACGCCGACAAGCAGGGCCGGGGCTACGATTTCCAGGTATCGATCGAGGACCGGACCTTCGACGCGTACCAGGGCTTCGTCGACCTGCCGGGAGGGGTCTCCGGCCTGGGCAAGAAGGACTACCGCCAATCCACGTCCATACGGATCGAGCAGGTGGTCTACAAGGCCGAGGGCGAGCTGCGGGACGAGCGCGACGCCGCCGATGACGAGCTCGCCGCCGGCCGCGCGGCCGAGCTCCGCTCCGCCCCCCCGACCGCCAAGGAGCTCGGCGTGCCCCTGTATCCCGGGGCCATCCTCAACGTCGACGCCTCGGCCGGCATGAGCATGGACGAGGGCTCGCTGGCCTACGTCTACCTCTCGGCCGACGCCCCCGCCAAGCTCGTCGCCTTCTACGAGAAGGCCACGGGCAGGAAGGCCGAGGCCCTGGACGGGGGAGCCTTCCGCATCGTCCTCAAGGGCTCCGGGCTCTTCCCCGAGCACTACCTCTCCATCGAGCCCAACAAGATGTTCGGGGGAGGCGCGAAGACCGTCCTGAGCGTGTTCCGTGCCGAGCCATAGGCTCGGTGCGAGCCGTAGGCTCGGTGCGAGCCGTGGGCTCGGCGCCTGACCCTGAGGCCAGGCCCTAATCGCAGCCGAAGCGCTCGTCGCCCGGCTCGGGATCGATGCCCGGCCGGGTGAGGGCGAAGTCGTACTTCACGGGATCCTCGGGGGCGTAGAGGCGGAAGGCGGCGGTGGCGGCCAACGCGTTCGCCAGGGTCGGCGCCGGGCTCCGGATGAAGCCGAGCCGCTCGCTGCAGACCCGCGCCATGTGGGTGTCCAGGGGCACGACGAGGCGCTCGCGCCCGAGCTCCTCCCAGCCGCCGGGGTCCACGGCGTCGCGGCGCACGAGCCAGCGGAGCATTAGGAAAATCCGCTTGCAGGCGCTGCCGCCCGCCGGGTCGGCGAGGAGGCCCGGCCGCATGCGCGCCGCGCCCAGCCGCCCGAGGCCGCGGACGAAGGCCGAGGCGGCCCCCGCGAGGTCGGGGCCGCCGGGATCGGCCGAGCGGAAGAAGACCAGGAGGGAGCCGGCCTCGGCGCGGGCCCGGCCCGCCGCCAGCATGAGGGCGGAAATGTCCTTCGCGAAGCAGTAGCGGTACTGGAAGCCCGACCAGGTCCGGGCGATCACGGTTTCGCCCATCGCGTCGAGGGCCGAGGCCGGCCTCGGCCCGAGGGGCCCGAGGGCCTCGCGGCAAGCCCGCATGATCAGGCGCACGGAGCCGAAGGCGAGGGTCGAGCAGACGAGGGCCGCGAGCTCCCGGTCGGCGGGGTCGGAGAAAGGCGCGACGAGGGCGAGGGGGTCGGAGCGAAGCCGCCCCGCCCGCCCGCAGGCGGCGTAGACATCCTCGAGGAAGGCGGCGAGCCCGGGGTCGCGCCGGGGCTGCGGGGACGCGCCGGCCGCCGGGGCCCTCACTGCCCGGCCTTGTCGAGCTCGGCCTGGCGGCGCAGGAGCGCGGGATCGCGGGGGGAGAGGGCGAGGGCCTGCTTGAGGTAGAAGCGCGCCTTGGCGAGGTCCTTGCGGCGGAGGTGTATGTCGCTCAACGCGGCGAGGGCCTCGGGGTTGTCGGCGTCCTCCATGAGGGCCGAGCGCAGGAGGGGCAGGGCCGCCTCGTCCCCCTTCTGCAGCCCGCTCTGGAGGAAGAACAGGGCGGAGCGGAAGCTCCCCGAGCGGCTCGCCGGGAGGAGCCTGGCGATGAGGTCCTGGGCGGCGCGGCCCTCGCCCGAGGCGACGAGGGCCCGGGCGTAGGCCAGGCCGGCCTCCTC
>Ga0116153_10000776_pt1 | contig 35894 bp, 26 predicted proteins | sample AD_UKC028_MetaG_FD_89896 | JGI IMG/M metagenome (GOLD analysis project Ga0116153, IMG submission 89896) | Active sludge microbial communities of municipal wastewater-treating anaerobic digesters from USA - AD_UKC028_MetaG | ecosystem: Engineered > Bioreactor > Anaerobic > Digestate | place: USA...
GCGTGAATGAAATGGTTCCCGCCGATGGCAACGGCATCTCCGTCTCCCATGACGACGATCACCTTGAGCCCGGGTTTGGCCAATTTGACGCCAGTCGCAAAAGTGAGGGCCCTTCCGTGGGTCGTATGGAGCGTATTGAAATCGACATAAACAGGGAGCCTGCCGGTGCATCCGATGCCTGAGACAAGGACTATCTCGTCCTTGTCGTATCCGGTATGGTCTATGGCCCTTATGAGGGCGCCGAGCATGATGCCTATGCCGCAGCCGGGACACCATACATGGGGGAACTTCTTGTCATGGCGCAGGTAATTGTGGATCAATTTGGTCACCTCGGCCATCAGAAAACCTCCTTGATCCGGTTTATTATCTCCTGGGGCGTTATGATCGAACCATCCACCCTGTTGATGGTAAAGACCTTCGCCTCGCCCTTGTTCACCCGCTTCACTTCCCTGGAGATCTGTCCCATGTTCATCTCCGGGACGATAACAACCTTCGCCTGCCTGAGCACCTTCTCTACCTGGCTCCTCATGAAAGGCCATATCGTGTTGAGCTTGAGCATACCCGCCTTAATGCCCCTTTCACGACAATCCGCAACTGCACGCTTCGCGCTGCGGGCGACACAGCCGTAAGCAATGATGGCAACATCCGCATCGTCCGTCATAAAGGATTCGCCGATCTGAAGATCGGAAAAGTTCTGGCTAATCTTTCTGAAAAGCCGCCGGATAAAAGGGTCTATCTCATCGGGGCGGGATGTCGGGAAACCCCGTACATCGTGGGTAAGGCCGGTCACATGATAGCGGTACCCTTCTCCGAAGTTCGCCATGGGAGGGACTCCCTGCGGTGTGTCCTCATATGGTATATACCACTCAGGAGGGACCGTCGGTTTCACCCTGTTGAAGATCCCCGGATCTTCCTCGTCGGAAATAGCAATCTTTTCACGCATATGTGCCACAACCTCATCTATGAGAAGTATGACGGGTATGCGGTATTTCTCGGAATAATTGAAGGCTTTTATTGTCAGGTCGAAACATTCCCGGACCGTTGAAGGGCACAGGGTGATGATGGGGTGGTCTCCGTGCGTCCCCCAGCGGGCCTGCATAACGTCGCTCTGCGAAGGTGAAGTGGGAAGACCCGTGCTCGGACCTCCTCTCATGGCGTTCACTATGACGCATGGAACCTCCGCGATGATGGCAAAACCCAGGTTCTCCTGCATGAGGGAAAAACCGGGTCCGCTCGTGGCAGTCATCGATTTTACTCCGGCAAGAGACGCACCGATCACCGCGCCAAGGCTTGCTATCTCATCCTCCATCTGTATAAAGGTACCGTCAACCCGGGGGAGTCTTACGGACAGCTGTTCGGAGATCTCTGTGGCAGGGGTTATAGGGTAACCGGCAAAAAAAAGACATCCCGCGCGAAGGGCGCCTTCAACAACAGCCTCATTGCCCTGGAGCAGCAGTTCCTTCAGGACTTTCTTTTTCAAAGGATTCCCTCACCTTTTTAGCTTCATCCTTCTTTTGTTCCACCGTTATGGCGAAATCCGGGCAGCGTATCTCGCACCAACCGCAATTGAGGCACTTTTCGGGATCTTTTATGTAAGGATAGCCGGCTTCATCGCGCGCAATCACCCCTGCAGGGCAAAAGGCTGCGCAAATTCCGCAGGCCTTGCACCAGGCTTTGTAGATATCAACTTTTGGCGTTGCTTTTTTCTTCCGCGATTCGGCCATGAGAACGTGATAGAGCAATTACACGGTAAAATGAACGAACACTCTTGTCAAGCATTAAAAACCGGTCACCTCATATTCGGTGGCACCACCGACTGTAAACCGGTATTTTTGATCATCTCCTTATGATATCTGAACGCAGATTCTATCTCACCTTTCATTCCCGGCGGCAGGGCCTTGCCTTTCAGGTGATCCTTCTGGATATTGGACAAGGTCATATTGAGGCATTCGGCCATTGCAAGGGCGAACATCTCCGTGCCAACCGAATCTTCGAGCCTGATCTTGCCTGAATCATATGCAAACACTCCTTCAAAAGGATCGAGGAAATGATGGAGTTCAGATCTGTCGACGCGGGCTTCCATGAAGCATTTCTGAAAAGTCCCCTTGCGCGTGGAATCATCGACGAATTGTTCTATCTTGACAAGGATGCGCTGAAGGGCGGACAGAAATTCCCCGCGGATGTTCTCGACCCCCTCATCGGCCTTTTTACCCTCAGCGGGCGCGGCTTCCCTGGCTGGTCTCGGTTCCTCCCTGGGTTCGGCAGATGCCCGATTCATAGCTGCAGCCGCATCCATCGGAGGCTTTCTCGGTTCCAGCGTAAACTCCTTGGAGCCATATGCCGGTTCCTTTACGGCGGCAGGCTCCCTTGTGACAGCAGGCTCCTTTGCGGCGGTCGGCTCTTTTACTTCCATCGGTTCTTTTGCCGGTTTTTTTGCCTCTGCTGCAGGTTCCCTCATTGCAGATGGACGACCGGAGCCGTTTGCTCCGGTACCGGCTCTTTTCGCCTGTTCGGAAAGGCCCTGGCTGCGGTAGACATTAAATACCGCGCCGTCCTTGACAGCTTCTTCCAGCGCCGGCTCAACTGCCTCGCGTTCAAAAAGGCTCGTCTGTCCGGAACTCGAAATAAGTTTCAAACCGACAACCTCACCTTCCCTGAAGGAGAGAGTCCCGATCTGTTTTTTTTCCTTATTGAAGATCTCGATATATCCGGTATGCTTTTCGTTGTTCAGCTTGATGACAAACTGGTCCATGCGTATAAAATCCGTGCTGAGGTCCTGGAAAAGGAGCTCCGATTTCAGCGGACCTGTTGCCAGTTCGATCTCGGCTGTCGTCAATTCAAAAACATGGAGAACTCCCTGCGATTGCTTGGCAAGGATAAAAAGCTCCGAAAGGGCCTCATCGCCAACCTTTGCGGGCGGATCCGAATCGATCCCGATAGCCGCGTTCACAACCTGTCCGGCGGCAACAAAAAATACGCCTTTCTTATCGACCGTCTCGATCTCGACAACCCCGGAAAAGCCGTTCGCTTTTAAAGTAGAGAGGAGCTGCGGCACATCGGTATATTCCGCAGAAAGATTCTGGTGAATCGTTTTTCCTTGTGGGTATATCATGGTATTTAACCTCTGTTCAATTAATTGGGGTACATATAAAAAAGCCACCGGGCTTTTTTCATACTACCTTCTTTTCTGAAGCCTTTCGATCGCCGAACGTACGCTTGTCTGCATCCTTTCGATCGATTGCGCCAGAACCGCTATCTCGCCGCCGCCCTTCACATCGACAGTCGCTTTCAGATCACCCATGCTGATCTTGTCTGCAACCTCCGAGAGATGGCGGATCGGACGGATGACCGATGATGAATAGATATAAATAACAGCAAGTAATACGATAAGGACCACGGCAATAATGATCAGGATAAGTCCGAACCTTCTGTTGTACTGGGCGGTATAGGTCTGCTGCAGCTTGGTCATTGTTGTGGTGATAGCCTGCGCAGGCTTGGAGAACTCATCGATATAAGTCGTTGCGGCAACGACGAGGTTCGTGCCCTTGACAGGGACATTGGCCATGTATTTCTTACGTATACTGCCGTTTGGTTCTTTCCAGTTGTAATACCCGGCTACAGCTTTTCCCGTGAGACCCACTTCAAGGATCTTCCAGAATTCCGGAAGTTTGGTTGCAAGACCGTGGAGGTCCATGCCAATCATATTAGGCTGGGCATGCCAGTAAGTAATAGCACTGGTGCTGTGGACGGCGGTATATCCAGTTTCACCGACCTTCTGGATACATATCTCCTTCATGACCGGGTCATTGCGGAGCTGTTCGATAGAAGGGGCCTTCTTGAAAGATTTGTAATAGATCTCGATCTCTTTTGCGACGGCCTCGGCCTTCTCCCTGATGACCTGTTCACCGAGTTTATTCAGGGAGGTCGTTGCCTCTTTCAAGCTTGCAGCGCCCAGTTCGTTCATGCTGTTGGACCAGATACCCCTGATGCTCGTAAATTTGAATGCACCCAAATCTACGTTCAAGAAAAGTACACATCCCAAAAATGCGAACGCCAGAAGGATAGGAACAAAGATTCCTGCTATCAGCTTAAATAACAACCCCGTCGCTATCTTGTTCTCACTTGCCATGGAAACCCCTCCCAAATTATGATTTATTTCTGTTTACGGGCAAGAAACTCCGTCATGGACCTCGTGAACGAAGCTCTTTTTGTCTTATCGGTTATCTCTTCTCCTACCGACTGCACGAACGGCGGCAATCGGTCTTCGGGAAACGCATCCCTCGATTCGCCGAAATCGGCCAGTTTGTCGTCAATGATGATCGAGGCTATGGGCCCCATGACCTTTCTCAGTTCCGTTTCGATAATGGGAAAGAAGTTTCCATTGACGGTCCTTTTGATCTGGATGGTCTGATCCGCCTTCTTTTCCGATGCCCTCTCAAGGAGGCCATCCTGCGCCATCTGGCACAGGGCCTTCGATGTCTCGAAAAGCGGCCACTGGAGAGTTTCTGCAATTTCAGCAACAGACTTTGTTCCATTGCACAGGGCCAGTATCTTCCATTGGCTCGCGTGGATGTTCTTGTCCTCCGGACCTCCGTTCAGGGGGATACGAAAAACAACATTGGGTGAAGGAATATATTCGCGAATGGCGTTCCATTCATTTTCACGGTTTGTCCAGATCATGAGGAGCTGTTCGGTGGGCATAAATACTGTCTGCTCATCCGTGGAGGCTTCCCAGTCGAACGTGGCCCTGCCCGAGCCCCATTCCATCATGGCAAGTACCGCGTCTTCTCCTGCAAGATCTCCTGTCCTCGCGTGGATAATGTTCGCTCCTTCTATATACAGCTCTCCAGTCTCGTTGCCCTTGATCTGGATCATGCCGGACTTCTTTTTGTCCAATAAGGGTTTGATCAGGTCAAACAGCCTTGTTTTCGTAAGGTCACCAATGAAATCGTTAGGCATAAGCGTCTCCTTTCACATATTAGGTTTTAAGAATACGTTGCCACCTTACCATTCACATTGACGGAGCCCTTTGTACCCTTCGGGTCCCCCCACTCCGCATGATCTGACAATAAGAGAGCAGCATGTAACATAAATCAAACCGCCGTTGCTCGCCAAATTTCTTCCAAGACACCTCAAGCGGCCGGATTAAATCGAAAAACCTAAATAAATCCGAACGCTTGCCTATTCTCATTCTTTTTCATTCTTCTAAATATACAACAAGGTTCTTTTGTTATACCACAAATAATATTAAATGCAAAAATATTTTTTGATATCCCGTATCTCATGTTTTAATATTTAATACTTTAATATTACTTAACAAACCATTTTTTCATCTTAAAAAACAATAACGATCACGTTACGACAACATTGATCAGCCTGACCTCGAAATAAGTGCTCGCTATCGATCTCGGTTCACCATTCGAACCCGTGGCCGTCTGAAGGACCGCGGCGTATCTCCCGGGTTCATAAGGCGATGTGGAGAATGTAAATACGCCTTCAATGGTATCGCCTTTATAATGAGCCTTTGGGGCGGTGAAAACCTGCCTGGTCTCGCATGAAACTGGGTCGACAATGGCCAGGCTTACCGTAAGATTTGATTCATTCACACCGGCGCCTACGTTCGTCAGCTTGTAGGAGATAGTTTCAGACAATCCTTTATAGATCAGTTCGGGTTGGGCCGTTATGGTGCCGTCAACTTCACCGGATACCGCCTGTTCGATCTCGGCGGCCTGTTCTTCCGGCTGAGCGGGGGCTTGCGCAACACTCTGCTCCTCCTCTTTGCCGGCATCTTCAACCGGTCCGGAGACGGCCTCAGCATCAGCGGCTTCCCCGGTCTTTCCCTCTTCGACGCTATCCTGCGCCTGCGGCGGCGCCTCTTCTATAACAAAAGCCGCGCACGCTTCGTTCACCTGTTTGCGGTCCTCATAGGCAACGAGGCGGGCCCGATGATCGCCTGCGTTGGTCGCAACAAGCTTGAAAACAAGCCCGTCTATCGTCTTCTCCCCGCCCGGATCAATTTCAATTCCGGCGATGGTTGATTCCTCTATGACAACCCCCTGGCCGTCTTCGATCAGGACCTTCACGTCAACTGTCCTGCCGCGCTCGCTGAGGTTTCCGACAGTCCCTGCAACGGTGATATCATCATTTGTCTTATATTCCGCCCTGTCGGTCGTGACGGTGGAAGTAAATGCCGATTGGATAACACAGATATTTGAGGGACCGAATTCCCGCCTGACCGTTTTCCCCTCGCTGTCCGAGTACACAACATCAAGGCCGCTGATGACCTGTCTGTCCTCGCCGGCCGCAGGGTCCTTCACGAGGACATTGAAAAAAACCTCTTCACGCTGGCCCATCAGGATCTTTTCAAACCGCCATTCGACAACTGTTGTGCCCTTCTTTGCGACAACGCTTTCAGGTTTCCTTGAGAAAGAACCTTCGTCCAGCTCGGCTTTCGGATCGCCTACAGAACTTATGAGCCTTACATCACGGGCCGGATCGACGGGGACGGCCGAATAGTATATGGGCGTCGAGAAATACATTGTCCCGAGATCTTTTCCATCTCCGGTCCATATCCAGCTGGCATTCAGGTCGATGCCGAAACGGGTCGACCATGGACCGAGACCATTGCGGTAGACCTCTGTGACCTTCTCCTGTTTTACACCGAAAGAACCGCTGAATGCATTCCAGCAATCTTCGCCTGTGAGCAGTTTTTGAGTGCCGTTCATAAAATGAAAATTTCTGTCGTTGACGGTAAAATCACCGATAAAAGCGGCCACGGGCCCTGCCATGTCGGTACATTTCACATGGAGATAATTGGTGACACCGGGAACCAGGGCAGCATTTACGGAATACACAGAGGACCAGCCCTTGCCCTGTCCTATGAGACTGCCTTCTGTAAATTCATCCTGACTGATGTAAAAATAAAAGGAGTCATTGGCCGCAAGGTTAGCAGAAACCGATAAAGAGGTGAAAGAGGATATCCGCATCACTTTATCAGCATACGAAGGAACCATCCATATGTCCTCTCCATCGAAGACACCGCCGGCGAAGGCGTTCACTCCTTTAGTAAAACCGGCGGGCCATTTATCGTATTCGGTCGTATCTGACGTGTCCTTATCGATCCTTATCACCCTGTCGGCGTTGAGCGGCACCATCCATACAGAGCTTCCATCGAAGACACCGCCGGCGAAGGCGTATTCGGTCTTTCCCAGGCCCTGAGGTCTCTGATGACATCCGGTCATCTCCCCGGTTTTCGTGTCTATCCTGACGACGCGGTCGGCATAGTACGGTATCATCCATACGCATTGTCCGTCGAAGACACCGCCGGCGAAGGCGTATTCAACAAGTTTCAGTCCTTCCGGCCATTTGTTGTGCCCCGTCATCTCACCCGTGGCTGTGTCTATGCTGACAACGCGGTCGGCATTGGCAGGGACCATCCAGATGCTCTGGCCGTCGAATATGCCCCCGGCAAAGGCATACCCGCCCTTTTTGAACCCGGCAGGCCATTTGTTGTGCCCTGTCATCTCACCCGTGGCTGTGTCTATCCTGACGACGCGGTCGGCATAGGACGGGACAATCCAGATGCTCTGGCCGTCGAATATGCCCCCGGCAAAGGCATGGCCTCCCTTCACGAACCCTTCCGGCCATCCGTCGTATCCTGTCATCTCACCCGTGGCTGTGTCTATGCTGACAACGCGGTCGGCGTTTGAAGGGACCATCCAGATGCTCTTTCCGTCGAATATGCCTCCGGCAAAAGCGAGATTCCCTTTGCGGAACCCCTTCGGCCACTTGTTGTAGCCGGTCATGACCCCGGTGTCTTTATCGACTTTCACAACGCTGTCTGCGTTGGCAGGGACCATCCAGATGCTCTGGCCGTCGAATATGCCCCCGGCAAAAGCGAGAACGCTTTTGTAAAACCCTTTCGGCCACTGGTTGTAGCTGGTCATCACTATATTTTCTTCAAGGGGCTCTGGAGCGATCTTTCCGCTGTAGCCGAACCCGTCCTGATTATATATCGGCGGGGACACCTTGTTGATCACAGCCAGCTTGTCAAAAGACGGCAGAGGTTTTCCATCCATCGAAGAAACATCGCCCGCGGTATAACTCAACTGGACCGCCCGGTACTGGTCCAGGGGCGAACCCAGGACAATGTTGATCTTCGTGATATCCGATCCCTTCAAGGCCGCTCCGGCAACAGGCACGGAAATATTGTCGACGACAACCGAAAACTGGTCCTGTTTGCCTGACGGATCATTCATGGCCTTATCGAAGGCAACAACGATGCTGTCGCCTGCGGTGTTCGTCATCGCTGAAAGGACAGCGGGATTCGATACCACCCCCATGCCTTCAAGGCGGATACCCATCCTGACCTTTTTATCGCCGTCGGGGGTTATCATCCCGGGTTCGAGTGTCTTGTGGACCTCTATCTGCATTACCGAGCTCACCCGAACGGCCGCCTGCGCATGGGCATAGACGATCTGATCGGCGGAGAGGATCTCCGTTTCCACGAGATACTGACCGCTCTGATCGAATGTGTATGTGAAGCTGGGCAGGTCCAAAACCATAAGAGGTTCAGACATGGCCAGTTTGAATTCCATCATGCCGTTGTGGACCGGTTTGCCTTCGGTGTCCTTTATCGTGAATCTGGCCGCCAACGGCGCATCGATATTTGACCTGTTGTTGAAGGAGATGGTGGGGACAATGCTGCTTGTCTCGTTGATGTCAAGGTACTGGGGGTTGACGGATAGCTTCATCCCGTCTATCGACACGGTGGGCACGATGTCGATGGCAACCTTCTTCTCATCCAGAATGTCTCCTGTTGAAGCATCTGCAATGGAAAGCTCAACCGAGTAGGCGCCCGGCAGATGCCTTTCGGTGTCCCAAAGAAGCACTGCCGTCTCAGAAACGGAAGGTTCGAGCTTGAGCAGTCCGCCAGCTTCTGGTGAGGCGGAGCCGATGATGTGCGCATTACCGTCCATAACCCGCGAACTGATCTGGAGGTTCACTGCGGCATCACCTTTATTTGAGATCTCCGAGCGTATCGTAACGACATCGTGCGCCCGGTATTCTTTTTTGTCGGTAACTACCGATGTCGCAGCAACTGTCTGAATTTTTGCCGTGGGCTGCTGTGATACGCCGGCAAAGGCCTTCTCGATTGCCGCGCTTGAGGCGCTGCGGGACGAAGCGGGACTGATCCGGGGCCTTTCCTGCTCCCCGGGCGCTGCCGATCCTTCCGAAGTGAAGGAGGAACCCAATTTGCGCCTGGTGACAAGAGAAACCTTTGTTGTCCTTTCTTCCTTTTGAGGCGCCTCCGTCCTGGCGGCGGTCGCCTTATCCTTGTTGGTTTCACGAGAGGTCTCATCTTCTTTGGCTGCACTTGCCGTAAGTCCATCCTGAACAGAAGGAGCCTCATCAGGTTCGTCGACGGAAGGTTTCCCGGTTTGATCTGCATCCCGTGAAAGCGCCGCTGCATCAACCTCGGGTTCAGCGGCAGCCTCCACCGCCGGATCCGGGGATGTTTTAACCGTTTCGCCCTCGGCCGCGTCGGCCATCTCCTGTTCATCCCCGGTTTTTTCCTGGGGTAAAAGGACAGGTTTAGACTCTATGCAGGAGAATGCCTTGAGCACCAGGGCCGTAGAAGACGGATCGTCGTTCCAGGAACCGTTGCGAAATTGAGAGGAAACAAGATAATTGGTCGCGTTCCCCAATACGATGGCGTCGCTTATGACGCTTGCCAGCGCAATATAGGCGTTTGCCGTTTCAAGGACCGTCGACAGGTTCGACCCGAACCCGCCGTCAGCATTCTGTTTGGACAAAAGATAGCCGGCGGCCCTGTTCAATACGTTTTCAATCTCCTCCGTCTGAGGATATTGGAGGAGCGCGAGCATGACGGTGGCCGTCACATTCACGCTGCTTTCATCGTTCCCGGCGGCTCCCCATCCTCCGTCCTTGTTCTGAACGGTCAACAGATAGCTCATGGTCGTATTGACCGTGGCCTGATCAGACGGGCTTACCGCTCTAAGGGTTTCGGCGGCAGATGCACCGCCATGGGGATCTTTTCGGGAAATGTTCTTCATGATATGGCCGACCGCTTTAAGCGGCGGACACGACCGCTGTATATGTGTGCATTTGCTCTGTTAAACGTAGAATTCGAGCGATTTTTTTGAGTGACGGTCTCGTTCTTGTTTACATAAGACGGAAAAAACACCTGACCTCACACTATCATGAAGATCAATTCTTCATGCGTTCCAATATCGGAATTAAACAACTTAATGAAGGAGGTTATGCCATTTCCACCAAGAAGCTGTCAGTTCCCCCCAACATTTGTCAAAAAAATACATTTTTGTGAATGACTATTATATTAACAAGGAAGGAAAGTGTCAAGATAAATGTTATTCAATGTAATATTATTCGGGAATTCCATCTACGGCAATGAAAAAAACATTTTGTCGTTCACGGTGAATCTATGACAAGCGTTACGGGGCCATCGTTTACAAGCATGACATCCATGTGGGTCTGGAACACACCTGTCTTGACATGGCCCACCCTCTTTCTTAACCTTTCCACAAACATTTCGAAGAGGCCCTTCGCATCGGCGGAGGCCATGGCGGTGCTGAATGAAGGGCGCCTGCCCTTCGAGCAGTCACCATATAACGTAAATTGTGAAACAACAAGGATCTCTCCCTTTACATCGAGCAGGGACTCATCAAACTTTCCGTCTTTCTTTTCAAATATCCTGAGGTTGACGATCTTCTCGATCATCCAGTCTATGTCCCGTTCGTTGTCATCTTTTGCGATGCCGAGGAGGACGAGGATACCCCTTCCTATCTCACCTGCACAGACACCATTGACGTCTACTGATGCATTTTTAACACGTTGAATAACAACTCTCATGTTATACCTCCATTATTCAAGTGTATCTTTATGTTATCATAGCTATTATCAATAATAAAGGGCCCCAAACTGAGGGGGCCCTTGCTTTATGACCGCATTGAGATCCTTGTCTCTACCTGAACATTTTTATGCTTTATTTTTCCTGCGCCTCTTTTTCGCGCTTTGCAGCTTCGACTATCTTTTCGGCGATCTGGCCGGGAACTTCTTCGTAGTGGGAAAACTCCATGGTGAAGGTCCCCCTGCCGCCGGTCATGGACCTCAGGTCCGGGGCATACCTCAGCACCTCGGCCATGGGTACCACCGCCTTTACGACCTGGTTGCTCCCCTTGGTCTCCACACCCATGATCTTGCCCCTGCGTGAGTTCATATCACCCATGATATCGCCCATATTCTCGTCGGGCACGATGACCTCCATCTTCATGATCGGTTCGAGAAGGGTTGGCTTGCACATCTCAAGTCCTTTCTTGAAGCCCATCGAAGCAGCGATCTTGAACGCCATTTCAGATGAATCGACGTCATGATAGGAACCGTCATATAAAGTGACCCTGAAATCGATCACAGGAAAACCCGCAAGTATGCCCTGCCCCATGGCCTCCACAATGCCCTTTTCCACGGCCGGTATATACTGCCTTGGTATCGCACCGCCCACGATCTTGTCGACAAACTCAAAACCCTCGCCGCGCGGCTTGGGGCCCATCTCGAGCCAGGTATCACCATACTGGCCTTTTCCGCCGGACTGTTTCTTATATTTCCCCTGTACCTTTGTGGTGCCCTTGATCGTTTCCTTATAAGGCACCTTCGGCTCTTTCAGCTCTACTTCGACACCGAATTTCCGTTTCATCCTGTCAATGATGACCTCAATATGGACCTGCCCCATACCGGACAGGAGGAACTCTTTGGTCTGTTCATCGCGGGAATACTTAATGGTCTGGTCTTCCTCGATAAGTCTTGCCAGAGAGGTGTTGAGCTTGTCTTCGTCTCCTTTTGCCTTTGGTTGCAGCGAGAAGGAGATTACGGGGTTTGCAACAGTGACGCCTTCATAACGGATGGGAAATTTCTCGTCGCATAAAGTGTCGCCCGTCTGCGTTTCCCTCAGTTTGGCTACAACGGCGATATCACCCGGGCCGGCAAAGCCTGCCGGTTTCTGTTTCTTTCCGACAAGATAGAAGATCTGGCCGATACGCTCCTTTTCCTCCTTAAGAACATTCAACGCCGTCATATCGGGGTGTATCTCTCCCGAATAGACCCTGAACATGGTAAGCTTGCCAGCGAAAGGGTCGGTAATGGTCTTGAATATGAAGGCACTGAAAGGCTGGCTTGCCGACATTTCCCGCATCATTTTCTCGCCTGTTTTGGGATTGGTCCCTTCCACCTCTTTCTTGAATAAAGGGGGCGGGAAAAGTCTCACGACGTTATCAAGGAGCATATTGATGCCGATATTCCTGCCGGCAGACCCGCAAAAAACAGGAACGATCTTATTGGCAAAGATGCCTGCCTTGAGGCATTGTTCGATCTCTTCGGGCTTTATCTCTTCGCCGTTGAGGTAGCGCTCCATGACCTCATCATCCACCTCCACGGCTGTTTCCACCAATTTTTCGCGATATTTCTGTGCAAGATCGAGCTGCTCTCCGGGTATGTCCGTGATATCGAAACCGCCGGAGGAGTCCTTTTTGAATATGCAGGCCTTCATTGTAAGCAGGTCGACCACTCCCTGAAAGCTTTCCTCCTGGCCTATGGGTATCTGCAGGACAAGGCATGTCTTGTCTGTGAAATTCTTCTGAATATCCTCGATGGTCCTTACAAAATCGGCCCTTTCCCTGTCCATTTTATTGATGAATATGCCTGCCGCAACGGAAAATTCATTCGCATACTGCCACACTTTTTCCGTCTGTACCTTTACACCGGAAACAGCGCTCACTACAATGATCGCCCCGTCGACTACACGCATGCACAGTTTTGCGTCGGATATAAAGTTGTCATCGCCGGGCGTGTCAAGGAGGTTGATCTTGTTTTTTCCCCAATCGAAACAGGCGAGGGAGGACGAAATGGTGATCTTGCGCTCCACTTCCTCCGGTTCGTAGTCCATTAAAGACGTTCCTTCATCGACGCTACCGAGTCTATTGTTCTCTCCCGCAAGAAAGAGCATGGCATCGACGATCGAAGTTTTACCCTCTCCTCCATGGGAAAAAATACCAATATTCCGGATTGCATCAGGTTCGTACTTTTTCATGGAAACTCCTTTCGGGATAAAAAAATCGTTTAAAATCGAGTGAATTTAACATGGCTTTCTCTCAAAAATCAAGAACTAAACGGTCGCGGGGTCTGCCCGGCAAACCTCGTGACCGTATACGGGTAAACGGGGAAAAGGGCATGCGGGGAAAAGACTTTGTTTTAATCTTTAATACCCCGTATACCCGTATACCCGTCTGCTCGTATTCCCTTATTCCGTCTTGACTCCCCATTGGTTTTATGTTTAAGTAATAATTTCAAATCAGAACGAGGATAACAGGATGAAAAGAACATATCAGCCTCACAACAAAAGCAGAAAAAGAACGCACGGTTTCCTCGTGCGAATGAAAACCGCTTCAGGCCGGGAAGTGATCAGGCGCAGACGGGCCAAAGGCAGAAAGAGCCTCGCCGTCTGAACCGGCCCATATGAAGCATGCAGGGGATCTGGCGGCAGCCTCCCGAAATGAATGCTGCCAGCAAAATAGACCTGATGATCCGCACCTTTACAAAACGAGAGAGACTCAAAAGGGGGGACTTCCGTGGTACAGTATGGACAAAGTGCTCAGAGACGGCCCACTTCGTCCTGCTCGCCACAGACAACCGGTGCAGCGTCAGAAGGTTTGCCGTCACTATACGTAAAAAAACGGGGGATGCAGCAGTGCGCAACAGGGTGAGGAGGATCGTGAAAGAATTCTTTCGTTTGCATAAAAACCTCTTCAGGGATGATTCTGACAACCTTATCAGGGTCAAGGGACTGCCCCAAAACCTCACCATGGCCGAAATAGGCCCGGAATTACAAACCCTTTTGTCTTCAGGGAAGATGCGCACAAGCATCAGGTAATGAAAAAGATTATTATTTTTCTTGTCAAGTTATACAGGGTAACTTTTTCTGTATTTCTGCCCGTACAATGCCGGTATTATCCGACCTGCTCCCAATACATGATCGAAGCCGTCGAGAAGAAAGGCGCCTGGAGAGGTATGCTTCTCGGGTTTAAAAGGATCCTGCGATGCAATCCTTTTTTTCCCGGAGGATACGACCCGGTACCATAACGGAGGTAATGAATGGACAAACGCACCATTATCGTGCTTGTGCTGACTATGGCAATGCTCTTCATCTTTCAGACGTATTTCATGCCGAAACAGCCTCAGCAGCAGCCGCAGACGCAGACCCATCCCGCGCCTCAGGGCGAAACACAAAAGCCATCGGAAAAAAAGGACATACCTGACAAGACCACCTCAGGGACCCCCCCGCCTGTCGCAGCCCCTCAGGCAACGGATAAAAAACCCATGAAAACGGTTTCCGTGGAAACCCCTTATCTTAATGTCACTCTCACTGATCTTGGCGGCGGCATTTCCAGCGTAAAGCTCCGGAAATACAAGGCAACCGTCAAGGGGCCTGAAGAAAAGGAGATTATAGAAGACGTAAAGCCCTATGTATACAACCCTGTCGTCTTCCAAAACAATGCCTTCGACAGGACCTATTTCCAGCCGGATAAAAGCAGGTTGACCGTTAAGGACGCACCGGCATCCGTCACCATGACGGGAACCCTCGATAACGGGACAAAGCTTAAAAAAACCTACACATTCCATCCCGATTCGTACACCGTCGATATCAATGTTGAGGTTCAGCTTTCGAATACTCAGGGGCTCTACTCTGATTTCGCCATTATATCCGACAAGAACGAATCCAGTTATGTTTTTAAAGGCCCTTTCGTTTTCAACGGAAAAGGGTTGAAACAGATAGAAAAGATCGAAAAAACACTTGATTTCAACAAAGATTACCAGTATGCCGGGTTCGATGACGGGTTCTTTGCCTTCATCTTCATACCCACGGGAAACACGAAGCCTTCCCTTTCAATCGGCAAGACAGATAAGAACATACCCTATATCCGTCTCGCCCCCGGAGCAGACAAGTTCTCCGGCACGCTCTATTTCGGCCCGAAGAAAAGCGATATCCTGGCAAGTCTCAATATAAAGGCCGAAAAGGTGATCGATTTCGGCTGGTTCGACATCATCGCCAAACCGCTTGTCTGGCTGCTTGACTTCTTTAACAGGTTCACTCACAACTACGGGATCGATATCATACTTCTGACCCTCCTCATCAAGATCATTTTCCATCCTTTGAGCATCATGAGTTTCAAGAATATGCACAAGATGCAGGCAGTCCAGCCTGAGATAAAGAAACTGCAGGAAAAATATAAGAACGACAAGGCAAAGCTCAATCAGGCTCTCATGGAGGTTTACAAGTCACGCGGCGTCAACCCGATGAGCGGGTGCCTTCCCATGCTGCCGCAGATACCCGTTTTCTTTGCTCTTTACAAAGCGCTCTCAGGGGCCATCGAGCTTCGTCACGCCCCCTTCCTCTGGTGGATAAACGACCTCTCGGCGCCTGAAGACCTTTTTTCTTTCACCGTCATGGGATACTCCATACCCATAAGGATACTACCCATCATCATGGGCGCAACACAGGTCATTCAACAAAAAATGACACCTACCAGCGTTGACCCGATGCAGCAGAAGATGATGATGTTCATGCCCATCGTCTTTACCTTCATCTTCTGGGGATTCCCATCCGGTCTCGTACTGTACTGGCTGGTCTATAACGTTGCATCCATAGCACAGCAATATTACTTCAACAAGAAGACGCGGTAAGGAGGAGTTCATGGACACGCTCGAATTTGAAGGCAAGACCTATGAAGAAGCCGTCAAAAAGGCCTCTCTGGAACTAAAAGTTGAGGAAAAGGACCTCGATATAGAAGTCAAGGAAGTTGATACAAAGGGCATCCTTGGTCTCCTTGGCACGAAAAAAATACGGATAACAGTAAAAATAAAGGGACAGGAAGAAGCGGAAAGGGTCAGCGGAAGCAATGATGAAACTGAAACACCCGAGGAGTTTGGAAGGAAGTTTCTCAACGACTTCGGCAATTACATAGGGCTCGATTTCCAGATAATGGTCACCGATGTCAGTGAAAAGATCGACCGCATGCTTTTCCTCATCCAGTGCGACAATGGTGATGTGCTGGTCGGCAAGGATGGCGAGATACTTGAGGCGCTCCAGTATATCCTCAGGCTTGCCGTGGCTAAAAAATTTAAACAAAACCTTAAAATATTAATAGATATAAATGGTTATAGAGAAAGAAGAAAAAAAGCTTTAACTATAATGGCTAAGAGATTGGCAGATAAGGTAAAAAGAACTGGAAGAAAGCTTAAAACCGACCCCCTGAACCCCTACGAACGAAGGATCATACATACGCTCTTTAAACACAACAAGAGCGTCACCACTAAGAGCGAGGGTGAGGGGCACATTAAAAAGGTAATAATTTCCCCGACAGGAAATGTACAGGGAAGCAGCCGTGGCAATGTGCGTGGAAGACGCTGATACCATCTGTGCCGTCTCGACACCCCCAGGAGAGGGCGGCATAGGCATAATAAGGATCAGCGGCCCTGAAGCCCGGGTCATCTTCGATAAGATCTTCAGACCAAAGAACAGGAACCTGGAAAATTATCATCCGGCCAGGCTCTACCTCGGCCACATCATCGATCCGGCGGATTCCCGACAGATAGACGAGGTGTTGGCGGTTTTTATGCCGGCCCCCGGGACGTACACCCGCGAAGACATCGCCGAGATCCATTCCCACGGTGGTTTCGCAGTCCAAAAGGCCATACTTGCCGTCATCGTCAATGAAGGCGCCCGTCTTGCCAGGCCAGGCGAGTTTACGAAAAGAGCGTTTATGAACGGCAGGCTGGACCTTATTCAGGCAGAGTCTGTTCTCGACGTCATCAGAAGCGCCACCGACGAGGAGCTGCGCTATGCCCTTTCCTACCTCAAGGGTGACCTGTCGAAAAAAATGGGTTCTTTCAGGGAGATCCTGAAAGGACTTCTTGCGGAGGCTGAGGCATCGATAGATTTCCCCGAAGAGGACATCAATATAGACCTCTTTGGTCATCTTCAGCCGCTTGAAAAAATGCAAAACGAGATTGACGGCCTCATTTCCTCATACTACGAAGGAAAGGGATTGAAACAGGGGTACGAGGTATTGATAGCCGGCAGGGCGAATGTCGGGAAATCAAGTCTCCTTAACGCCCTGCTTTCCCAGGAGAGGGCTATCGTCACGGACCTGCCGGGGACGACGAGGGATCTTATAGAAGAAGCGGTCTGCCTGGACGGGATCAAAGTCAGGCTCATCGACACCGCTGGTATAGGAACACCTCAAAACGCGGTCGAAGAGGAAGGCATCCGCAGGGTAAAACAGAAGGCCTCCGAGGCAGATCTCATCATTTGGGTTCTTGACGGATCGCAACCCTATAAGAACGAAGATGAAGACGTATTTAATACAATTAAACCATATAATTATATAGTTGTAAAAAATAAATTGGATATTACTCAAATATTTAATGATAACACATTGATATCAAAAAATATTAACGAATGGTTAGAAATATCAGCAAAAGAAAGGATAGGCCTTGAAGCATTGAAATCGATATTATTATCAGCACTTACAAAGGGGGGCCGCAGCAGCGGCGGCCTGCTCATAACCACCGTTCGTCACCGGGATATCCTCATGAAGGTCTCGGCCAATATAACTGCTGTCATAAGAGGCCTTAATGCGGGGATGCATATTGAGCTTGCTGCCTTCGAGCTCAGAGAGGCACTTCACCATCTCGGTGAGATCACGGGGGAAACCTGTACCGAAGAGATCCTCGGCGACATCTTCAGCAGGTTTTGCATAGGCAAGTAAGGCGGCTTTGATCAGCCTGAGTGACTATGTTATAAAAAGCGCTTGAACAGCTTTAACGTCAGATGTAAAGAAACCGCCAATTTCTTGAAGATATTCCCTTGAACGTTCAAACAGCTCGAGCTGCTTAAACTGTTCAAGCTGTTTTTACTTGCTCCTCACTCTCTCCACTTTCCCTGAGGGGCTCTTTTCAAAGCAAACATTGTCATAGAGAACGCCCAGGATCGATTCCTGGTTATAGTAAGACCAGGGTTCACCGTCGCTGCGGACCTCAGGTTTTTCGGTCTTGGTCGCCACATCGTACTCCTTTGTTGCGATAATGCGGTATTTGCTCGATGAACAATCAAGCTCTATGAGGCTTTTCACCTTGTCAAATTCTTCGTCGCCTTTACCCTTTTTTACTATCCGCTCCCATACCCTGACAATGCGTTTTCCGGGCCTCTCGATACTGGTGGAATCGTAATAGTATCTCTGGTTTTCACTTTCGAAATACACCTTCCATGGCCCGGCCGGTGCCGGTGTCTGGGTCTGGGCCGGCGCCTGTGCCTGTGCAATACACACAGCCGCTGCCAGGACAAAGAAAGCCGCGATGAACCCCCGCAATATCCTTCCCCTTATCTTCATGGTCACTCCTTATGTTTTGTGTACCTCATTATCCCTTTTTCGGGCCGCATTCGTCAATAAGGATGATTGCGGTTATCCTGTTCGGGTGCCAGCGGCGGTGCCGTAAAGGGTTGTGCAAAATCGTCAGCAGGGAAACGGCCCAGGACAGAACTCATAAAACTCATCCATATGGGAAGACATACCCTTGCCCCGCTTTCACCCCTGCCAAGGGACGTCCTTGCGTCAAATCCCACCCAAACCCCTGTGGCGACATGCGGCGAATATCCGACAAACAAGGCATCGTAGTAGTTGCTTGTCGTCCCCGTCTTCCCGGCCACAGGATACCCCACCGCAGAAGCCCCTTTTGCAGTTCCATACTGAACAGGGCCCTTGAGAAGTATGTTCATGGCCGCAGCTACATTCTCGGGGATGGCCCTTTCCTTCTGCACGCCATTCTCCTCCAGGACGGTCCCGTCCCGATCAACCACTTTTCTGATGAAGATCGGTTTGACGCGGCTCCCCCCGTTCGCGAAAGCGGCGAAACCCTTGACAAGTTCCACAAGGGTGATGTTCGATGAGCCAAGCGCAATGGAGAGGTTGTCCTCTATATGGGTCTCTATGCCAAGGTCCCTTATGGTCTCCTTGACGGGGGCGATGCCGATCTCTTCAAGGAGCCTCACCGTTGCCGCATTCTTCGAATATGCCACGGCATCGCGTATCGAGATCTCTCCCACGTACTTGCCGTCATAGTTCTTCGGGGTCCACGATCTGCCTGCGCCGATGGAGTAGGTTTTGGGTTCGTCGAGGAGCATGGAATCAAGGGTAAACCCTTTTTTGAGCGCCGTTACATAAATGAAGGGTTTGAAGGCGCTGCCGGCCTGCACTTTTGCCACTGTCGCCCTGTTGTAAGGGCTTTTTTCAAAGTCTCTGCCCCCCACGATGGCATAGACATATCCCGAGTTGACATCGATGCTTACAAGGGCCCCTTCCACTTTCAGGCTCCTCACAGGTTCGAAAAGATGGATCTTTTTCTTGTCCACCCCGGTACAGAGGCCCTTTATCACATCACCCGGCTTAAAGGGAAATGAATCGATCTTCAGGATCCCCTTCTGTTCGCCCGCGTAGACCGAGTATCCTTCCTTGATCCTTTCCGAGACAAGCAGATCGTAGGTCTTTCCGGACGTCACCGGCGTAAGCCTGATATCCCGCTCCTGGGCCTTCCTGTAATCATCCCATTTTCTGCGTTCCATGTGGTAAACGACCGTATATTCGCCTTTTCTGCGCTCATACTGCGAAAGACCCCTCTTGACCGCATCTTCGGCAATCCTCTGCATCTGCTTGTCGACGGCGGCATATATCTTCAGGCCCTTCCTGGAAAAAACCCCCTTGCCGTACTTTTCTTCAATGTAACGGTAAATGTGGTCCTTGTAGTAACTGTCTGAAAAGACACCATTGTCTTCCCTTATATGGGGCCTTTCCTTGAGCATTTGCTGTTTTGCCTTCTGGGTGATGAAACCCTTTTCAGCCATCTGTTCGATGACATATTCCTGTCTTATCCTGGCGTTCCCCGGATGCTTCTTCGGGGTATAGCGCGAAGGGGCCTGCACGATGCCGGCAAGCAGGGCCGCTTCGGCGGGGGTCACCTCCCAGACGTTCTTCCCGAAGTACACTTGCGACGCGGCCTCGACACCGTAAACTCCATGGCCCATGTAAATATTGTTGAGATAAAGGTTCAGAATGTCGTTCTTGTGGAGATAATTTTCAAGCTTGTATGCAAGTATGGCTTCCCTGACCTTCCTGCTCAGGCTCTTCTCCGGGCCAAGCACCAGCGACTTGATGACCTGCTGCGTTATAGTGCTTCCTCCCTGGGCCATCCTGCCGTACATGACATTTTTAACGAAGGCCCTGAGAATGCTCAAGGGATCCACGCCTCCATGCTTGAAAAAATCGGCATCCTCGGCGGCAAGAAAGGCCTGCTTGACGTGTTTCGGTATCTTGTTGTATTGAACGAAGACCCTGTTGTCGGGCACGAAAAGATAGGTCAACTGGTCGTTGACATCGTAAACGCTGCTCACCGGTTTGTTCTTGAGATGCTTCAAGGCCACGACAGAAGGTATATCGTTGACCAGATAAAGGATAAAACCGGCCGCAAAGAGCACCAGGGCGGTAATAAGGATGACCAGCAGAAATGTATACGACCTTGAAGATCTGCTCTTTTTCTTCTTCAAAATATGATCACGCCTTTTCTGACATCATAAGTTCCCGAAACGGTTATCCTCAACTCAACAATGGATGTGAAGGTCAGAAAGCACATGGTCCAGAGGGGGTCGTCAAGAATGCTTCCCAGGGAATGGAGGACATCATTCGTTCTCTGTATGGCCGGTCCCAGTTCGCGAACGGGCAAACGAGACATTGTGGCACCGAAGGGAAGCGCCAGGGTATGGATGACATGCCCGTCATCGACGATAGCGATGCCTCCTTTCATGTCAAGGACCGTATTGGCGGCAAGGGCCATGTCGTCATCGTCGAAACCATGGACGATAAGCCCGTGCGTCTCGTGGGCCACCGTGGACGCAATGCCTCCAGCCCTGGCCCCGAAACCGCGTATAAAGCCCTGTCCCCATCTTTTGCGTTCTCTGCGGGTATAGAGCACCTTGCGCACATCGCCATCCAGGTCGGGCATTATCATATTTCCCTGCCGCGGCAGATCCACATCGAGGCGTTTTGTGACGGTACGGTCAACAATATCGATAACCGGGACCGCCTCCCGGCTTTCCCTTTCGATCAAAAAATCTGCTGCAGTCGCCTTCTCCGGAAAATAGGGGTTATGCTCAGTCCCGACATGCGGGATGGGCGAAACGGCCCTCTTCAGGGTCCCGTCTTCGGCTGCAAGGGTGCCACGTTCAAAAACCTTGACGGGTGTAGGATTCGCTAGGTTTTCGAGCAGGAGAATGTCCGCTATCCTGCCCGGGGTCAGGCTGCCGATATCATTATCGAGCCTGAAATACCTCGCCGGATTGAGAGTTGCCATCCTGATGGCATCTCCCGGATCGAGGCCGTAAGCGATCGAATCCCGTATGACATGGTCCATGTAGCCTTTACCGACCAGATCGGCAGCGAATATACCGTCGGAGACAAGGATGATAGTATCCTTCGGCAGATCTTTTATGGCGGGGCAAAGCTCCTTGAGGTCGCTCCTGATTGAACTGTGACGGACCATCGTATAGAGCCCGAGCCGTATGCGGTTCTTCAGATCGGCGGGGCGGATCGATTCATGACAGGACGTAACGCCTGCCGCGACAAGGGCGTTCAAGCGGTCATAGGACGCGCCGAGCGTGTGGCCTTCTATGTTCTTCCCCATTGAGCGCGCCATCAGCATCCGTTCAAGTATCTCGTCCTCGTTCTTCATTATCCTCATATACGGTGACAGTTCGCTCACTGAGACACATTCGGGATAACGGGAGAAAAGGCTCCAGATATCATAAAGGGAAAACATCTCCCCGCCCTCCACCTCGGGATATGGCGGATAAGTCGCAGGTACGCCCCACAGGTATTTCATGTTGAAACGTCCCGCCTCTTTTAGGACCTCCAGGAAACCCTTGAAACCAATGGAATTGATCATGTCGTGGCCGTCGGAAAAGACCGTTGTCGCCCCGCGGGTCACAACAACGTCAGAGAACGTTGCGGGGTTGTAGAAAAGGTCTCCGTGCCCGTGTGCATCTATATAACCGGGTACCGCAACAAGCCCCCCTGCATCCACCACTTCCGTATCCGGCCCTATCACGGCCTTCCTGTCCCCAACATATGCTATCCAGCTGCCGTGGGTCCACAGATCACCCCGGAAGGTCTCCCCGGTGAACACGTCAAAAACAGATGCGCCCTCGATCACAATATCCGGCGCCTGATCCGCGTTTGCAACGGCGACAAGCCCCTTCAGATCCTTCAATGTCTTTTCGATCATATTCTTTTCATTCTTCCTGTCATTGTTGAACGATTACGTTCAATGTAGCCTAAAAAACCCTTCTTTGGCAAGAAATTAGAAAAAGGTTCAAGGCTCAAGGATAAAAGACAGTTCCAGGGAAAACCTAAAAACGTGGAACTTTTAACGTGGAACTATTTTTTAAAGGTCTCTTCGCACTGCATGACGCTCACGAGGGCGACGATGCTGATGACGAAGTATATCCAGAGCATCTGTCGGTAAGCGAAAAGGGGGTAAGACCCGGAGGCATTACCAGCCCTGTCCAGGACGAAACCCATGAGCGGCTGAAATATGATGGCACCGATGAACGGGAAGAGATTGACGGTACCCATTGACGTCCCGGCTATCTCGGCCGGGAAGAGTTCCTTTATCGTGACGATGGCAAGGACCCCGACTGAACTGATCGTGACACCCATGAAGAAAAAAAGCACATAAAGCGCAGCAATGCCGAGACGGTCAAAAAAATAAAGAGCGAAGGCAAAACACAGGACGTTGAGCGCCGATGACCAGACAAGTATCTTCTTCCTGCTTTTGAGCGTCTTGTCGGAAAGGTGGCCTATGATGGGACTCACAAAGATCATGGCGAAGGCTATCATTGAGAGGATGTTGCCCGCCGTGCTCTTGCTGAGCCCATAGACATCGGTAAGAAACGGTCCGGCCCACAGCCCGAAGAACCCGAAGAGCGCCCCTCCACGCATAATGAACCAGATCGCGATGCTCCAGAAAGATCTGTTCCGCAGGATGACACGGAGGTCATTGAACACGTTGCGCCTGGCCTGAAAGACTGCCTCGCCTTCCTCTATGATGGACGGGAGACCTTTCTTCTCGGGTGTATCCTCAACAAATCTCCATATGAAAAACACGACGGCCAGGGACAGGATGCCCACGATGACCGTTGCTGATCTCCATCCGAAGGCCTCCGACAGAACGGCCAGCGGTGTGGTGGCCGAATACCACCCGATGCCGCCCACTGCCATCAGTGCTCCCGAGACCCTCGCCATCTGGGCCCCATGGAACCAGTACGCGAAGATCCTCATCGTCGACACGAAGACCGCCGACAGGCCGAAACCGACAAAGGCACGGGCCACCGCGGCAATGCCGAAATACGGGGCCAGGCCGAAACCGATAGCTCCGATGGAGGCGACAAGGCTGAAAAGAACAATGGTCTTCTTCGGTCCCCATGAATCGGAGAGGATTCCCACGGGGACCTGCATCAGACCGTATGGGTAAAAATATGCCGAAGCGAGCACACCGAGGGCGGTAGCCGATATGTTGAAGCTGTTCACCAGGTCCTGCGCGACGACCGCCGGTGAAACCCGATGAAAATATACTATCAGGTATTGCAGCGCGAGGATGACGAAAAGATACCACCTGTGACGGGTCACCGAAAATCCCTCTTTATATCAGAACCGATAAATTTTTAATCACAACAATACTTTGCAAGACACATGCTTTTTAAGTAAAATAGAATGATTTGTCAAGAACATGTGAAAAAAACGTAACGGCCGACGCAAAAACCATCAGGAGCCTCCTTGATGTCGTGAAAGGCAAAACCCCGGCCGATTCCGTTATTGTCAACGGAAAGATCGTCAACGTCTTCACCAATACCATCGACGAAGGTCTCGCCGTTGTCACCGGCAACGGCTTTATTGCCTCCGTCGAAGAAGAAGGAAAGGCCGCGTCCTACCGCCCGGAGAGGGTCATAGACGCGAAAGGCCTTTACCTTTGTCCCGGCTTCATAGACGCCCACACGCATATCGACAGTCTTTATCCCTTCTATGCCTTCGCCCCCTGGTCGATCCGGGGCGGCACGACAACGGTTGTCACGGAAACAAGCGCTGTCGCCTGCGCCTGCGGTATGGAGGGTGTGGAAGCCTTCACGAAAAGTACGGCCGGTTACCCGGTGCGCTGCTTTCTCCTCGCCCCTCCCCTGACCCCGCCGTTTCCCGAGATGGAAGGTTCCAAGGGCCTGACGCTGAAGGAGTTCGGTCGCTTCCTCAAGAGAGATGACGTAGTGGCCATCGGTGAGGCATACTGGACACGCATAGTCGAAGGTGACGCGCGCATCCTCAGACAGGCCGGACTCGCGATCAAAGGAAATAAAAAGCTCGACGGACACGCCGCGGGGGCCCGCAATAAGCGCCTCATAGAATACGTCCTCACGGGTATCACCTCCTGTCATGAATCGATAACGGTCCAGGAGGCCATGGAAAAGCTCCGTCTCGGCCTTTATATAATGATAAGGCAGGGTTTCGTGCGCAAAGAACTGCCCGAGCTTTCAAAGCTGAAAGACATCCCCATAGACACAAGAAGGCTGATCCTGACCTCAGACGTTTTCGACGCCGTCATGCTCATGGAGGAAGGCTACCTCGATTCCATTGTCCGATCGGCCATTTCTTACGGCTTCAAGCCCATAGAGGCGATCAAGATGGCCACAATAAACCCCGCCGACTATTACGGCTTAAGGCACCTCGGCGCCATAGCGCCGCTGCGCCATGCCGATATATTGTTCCTCGGCAGCCTTGATGATGTCGACGTACGGCACGTCATGGCAGACGGGGAGATGGTATTTGAAAACGGACGCTTCACCGGCACCGCCACCCCGCACAAATACCCCGAAAGGATATGCAGCAGCGTCCCCGCAGGCAAGATCAGTGCCGATGACCTGAGGATAAAAGCGGACAAAGCAGGAAGAGATGTCCGGGTGATAAAGGTCCTCAACCAGACCATAACGGAAGAGATCAGGTGGAAACCATCCGTAAGGAACGGTTATCTTGAAAAAGACCTTAACCTCGACATCATCCCAATATCGGTTATCAACCGGTATGACAGTTCCCGGAAGGGAAAAGGCTTCATAACCGGCACCGGTATCAGCCGCGGCGCCATTGCCACAACGCTCATCTGGGACACGGGCAACATCCTCACTATCGGCAGTTCCGAAGAGGACATGGCAGCGGCGGTGGGCAGGCTCATCGACGTCCAGGGAGGTACGGTCATTGTCAAGGAGGGGAAGGTCATCTTCGAATTCCCCATGCCCGCCTTTGGCACCATGCCCATCGGCACCATTGAAGAGATCGCCGCAAAGACAAAAGAAATGGAACAAAAGATCCGGCATATCGGCATCACCCTGGAAAGGCCTTTTCTCACCATACAGACCATACCCTTCTGCGGCCTTCCCTTCCTGCGCATCACCGACAAGGGCCTCGCGGACATCAAGAACCGCCGTCTTGTCCCGCTTTTCATAGACTGACAGGTAATGGGTGATGGGTCATTGGTGACAGGAACAAATTTCTTTCGTTTGTTTTGTTTCTATAGTTACTCTTGTTTCTTTGGTTTTTCAACCAGACAAACCGTATAAACCGAACAAACCGGATAAACCATAAGAAGTTATTTTTTAGACGAATGTCCCGCGACGTGCAGGCCCACAAGGCGCGCGACGAACACGGCAATGTAGATCTGCCCGGCAAGGGCCTGGAGCGTGGAGAACACTTTCGCCGCGTATGCCACCGGGAGGATGTCCCCGTATCCCAGCGTGGTCATCGTGGTAAAGCTGAAATAGAAGAAATCCGTCCTGCCGACCTCACCGGTGAGACACTTGAATGCGTTCGGATCGAGCATCCAGAGGAGCACGTAGATAAACTGCCACCATACACCCAATAAAATGTACACGGAGATGCCGCCCTTTATGGTGTCGCCGGTCACCATCCTTTCAGAGAATATCCGCCTGACCATAAAGGTGATAAGGACCAATAACATGAGGATGTAAACCAGCATGGCGATGATACTGACCGATCTGCTCTTTAAAAAGAAAACGGTAAGGCAGTGGAAGGTGAGCGCCAGGAAGACAAGGACCAGGAAAAGATTGAACAGGCCCCGGGACGCCTTCAATATCTTCAGCATGATGATGAAAACTACCAGGGAAAGGACCGCTTCGACAGCGAAATGCAGTGGAGCGTTGTTAACGGTGATGATGGAGATTACGCTCAACGAAACGAGGAAGAACAGGAGAAGGGAGTATTTGTTCTCCACGATCTTTTCAATATCACCGATTCGCATTGACATCCTTGTTGGATGATGTTTTTTGGGCATTGTGAATGTTCCTGTAAAAGTTCCCCGCTGAAAACTGATACCGCGCGCGCCTTTTTTCTCAGTTCTTTCCCGAACCGCCCGAGAATGATGTCTTGCTCTCCGTACCGTTGATGAGCCGCGAGATGTTGTCCCTGTGGCGGACAACGACAAGCGCAGCGATGACGGCACTCATCACCACGAACTCACAGGGCGCTCTGACAATGTAAAGCGCCACCGGTATGACTATAGCGCCGGTCAGCGACGCGAGCGATACGTATCGCCATATGGCAAAGACGATGGCGAAGACGATGAACGCCCCGATGACGATCGCCGGGCTTACCGCAAGATAAACACCGAGCGCCGTGGCAACGCCCTTCCCTCCTCTGAACCTGAGGAAAACCGGGAAAAGGTGCCCCAGGAAGACCATGAACCCGGCAAGGGCAATGACATAGCTCGGGGTGCCAAGGCATATAGCCAGTATGACGGGGATGAACCCCTTGGCGGCGTCGCATATGAGTGTGATGATCCCGAGCTTTTTCCCTGCCGCGCGCATGACATTCGTCGCGCCGATATTGCCGCTGCCGGTCTTTCTTGGATCGACACCCTTCAATTTCGACAGGATGACCCCTACCGGTATGGAGCCCATAAGGTAAGCGAAAAGGACCAGCAAAACATAGACCAGGTTTTCGGAGATCACAAAAACAGGATAATGCGAAAAATGCCACTCTGTCAATCCAGAAGACAGTTTCAGCGTCTGAATGTTTGAAAGTTTGTAAAGCAATGCAGAAAAACCAATTCCTTCAGTTGAGACAGTTCATAAACATTCAAACTATAAACTTTCAAACTGTCTTTACAGGTTGACAACCCTTGATGTTTGTTATTATAAAGAATGGGTGCCTGGGTGGCGGAATAGGCAGACGCAAGGGACTTAAAATCCCTCGCCCGTATGGGCGTACGAGTTCAATTCTCGTCCCAGGCATTGTTTGTTACCAAGGTTCTGTACTATACCGAATTGTCCTGCCGATAACAACAAAATCATACAGCTGCTAATTCTCAGGGGGGTTGGAAAATTTCTAAGTCCCTGATTTTCAAGAAAGTGGATCTTAACTAATCTTACAGTAATCTTACAAATAGCTTTGAATACAAGGGGTTTTGAGGGGTTTGGAATTTTGGGCGGCGCGAACCTGAATGAAAAACCCGTTTAAAAGAGGTTTGCAAAATATTGTTGAAAAGTGGGGTTTGTTATCAGGAGGTTTGCAAAATTTAAAGTCAAACGTATTGTCGTAACGCATTGACTGTGGCTGTATTGTGAGAAAATATGAGGTCAAAGGTGTAAACTGAAGGTGTAAACTGAAGGTGTAAACCTCATCGAAAGGTGTAAACCAGAGCTAAGTTGAGGTAGGGATTACATTCACGAGATTGGGCTCCAATAAGAACACGAAAAAAGGTGTAAATCCGACTACGAGGGGGGGTCATGATCAATATTCAGTTTTTGGCCTCAAAACGGTTTAAAAAGGTGCCTGGATATTTCACAAGCTTCTCATTTCTCATAATGGCCGATACTTTACAATGCTTATTGACATTTATTGAGTACAATATCAGAATAGAATAAACATATTATAGAAGAAGGCAGAGTTGAAAAGCGAGGCAATTGAATTATTTTAGGGATTCCGAGCATCCCCCGGGCCTAATGATTGTTGGGAGGATTTTTATGAATGGAGCGTCGCAGAGCATTTCCAAGCAAGAAAAGGAGGGTTTGAGCTTTTTGGAACGTGACTTTAACCAGTGCTTTCAGCAAATGCGGCAGTATGATTCGCAGATTGTTGACATCCTGAAATTCATGTTTACGGCATATAGTGCACTTATTGGCGTAGCATTTGGTTTATATCAATTTGGTCGAGTAGAAGGTAAAGACCTATCGCTATCGGCGGCATCCGCACTCAGTGTAGGCCTGTTAATTGGTCTGTTCATGTTAGGTCTTACAATCAGAAACCGAGTCTACTTTGTTCGAGTTGCAAGATATATTAACGAACATAGAGGATTCTTTCTTAGCTATAAACCATTGGGATTCGAAAACAAAGCCAAAATGTATGCTAACCACGAACAGCCGCACTATTTCAATTGGAAAAGCTCGCACTCATGGTTGTGCTATATCGAAGCGGTATTGAACGGTACCCTCTTGACCTCTTTGGTATATATCATTAAACCATGCATGTGGCGGGCAATTGTTAGCGGCCTTTTCTTGCTCTCACTGCAGCTTGTTGTAGCCGTTGTATACTTAAGATCTTGTGAGAGAAAATCACCATCAGAAACTGTCTTTGGAAAGAAGTAACATATGTCAGAACTTAAAATATGGTTTCTGGACGTAGGTCATGGTGATTGTGCATATGTCGAGCTTCCCAACGGAGCACGGATGATGATTGACTGTGGTGGGTACGATCACTGGCCATCAAGACTGCTCAGCCACTACAATGTTACTAAACTTGCCAATCCTGCCCCTATCCCAAACCATTCATCAGAATTTGCTTTAGATATGCTTGTCATTACGCATCCACACGGCGATCATATTGCCGACATTGAAGCAATTCACGACAAGATAGGCTTTTATATGTTAACAGGTAACTACAAGGCTTTCATAGACACTATTGCCCTCGAACAGATCGATTTTCGGAAGCGCGGCCAGGCTGCTGCCAAAAAATTTGTCGAAGTAGTGAAAAAGTATACGGGTCCGTATGTTGAGGATAAAGATCGCGTGTTATTGGCAAGACCTTCATGCACAGTCAAAAAGGCGCGCTTCATTGAATATGAGAAAAGTGTAGATTTTAACGATCTGAGTTGGTTTGTATCATTCGAAATTGGAACCAACAAAGTATTATTCGTTGGAGATATGACGTCAGGCGGGATTAAGAAAATACTCGATTCAGATCGAGCTAAACAATTTAGGGACTTTGTTAAAGGAACGACTATATTAAAGATTCCACACCATGGTAGGGAAAACGGCTGCTCTGGAGAAATGTTCGATGCATTTGGTGATAAACCCCTGTTATGTGTAGCTTCTGACGAGGTTCTAAATGATAAAAACGAAGGAACTTCACGCATCGGATGGTACTCTGATCGAGTAAGTGATCAAAAAATCAATATTGATGGTAAGATGCAAAATAGAAAGGTTCTAACAACCCGAAGTGATAAGGATATTTTTCTAGGGGTTTCCGAATCGGGGGAGCTACGTATTACAACAAACTGCTTCAGAGACGTTCGAGACGAGACAGGTGAGAACAAACAGCAGAGATAATTGTTAGGGATATTAACGCAGTAGAATAGTCTTAAGAATTTGCTCTGCATATTGACCTGAAAAAGGCAACTAATGAGATCATGCCACATTTGGATATTCAACATTGGTCGCGGTTTCGCTTCCGTAATAAGAACGCCCAATAACAAATGGATTATGATCGATTTGGGCGCCAATGATAAGTTTAATCCGGTGAATGATTTTATGGTGCCTTGCTTCAAATACCTTTGTATGGAGAAACGACAGGATAAAAAGTATCAGATTTCACAACTCATAATCACCCATCCGCACGATGATCATCTATCGGCGATAAATGATTTTAATCGAGCCTTTTATCCAAGTCTATTTACTGTTCAAAATGACTTGGATCACCCTGCTCAGTCGAATGAATCAAAAATCAACTGGGATCTTATAACAAATCCATCAAGTGATTTGACGGATTACTTGAGAAAAGAAATGCTCCCCGGAAGACAGCCTCCATTAAGAGCTACAGATGAAGATAAATCTGAAGGCTTTGTGTTTCAAATCTACCATCTTAAACCATCTACATGCGAGAATGATAAAGAACTTCTAAGGGCAAATTACAGCAATAATGTTAGTATAATGGTCAGATTGAACTATAATGGTAATGTTATTCTTTTCTGCGGCGATATGATGAAAGATGGCATGTCAAAAATAATATCCGGTAATGCTGCTCTGAAAAATGCGCTGTCCAATTATGGAGTAGACTTCTTGGTGGCCCCCCACCATGGATTAAGGTCTTCATTTTCTACCGAACTTTTCGCTACTATGAAAAATGGACGCACCAGGGCTCTCAATATAATATCTGAAAAACCAACAAACAAGGATTCGAATGAGATTGTGGACACCCGGTATGAAAGCAAAGACTATTCGGGCGGACACCAAGTCATAGTTGATGGCTGGCCGGAGCAAAAAAGACATCTTAAGACGTCGGCGTCTGGACACATTCGAATTGATCTGTTTCAAAACAAACGAGCGGTCGTGGTTTCTGGCAAGAGCGCTCTGAAAATTCCATAAGAGGACTATCAAAGGAATAGAGGTCAGAACTAATATGGTAAATCTTTCTGATGATAAAAAAACTGAAGCATAACGTCGATGTATCGTCAGCTAATTGTTTTCGAGGGAATTGGACCTGTGCGTTTGGCAGCTTACTATGACCAAATTGTCAGCATCGATAACTAATAACCCACAGGAATACCTTGGCGGCAGAGAGAACTCGTTTTTCAGTACAGCACCCCTCAGCGCTCTAACCGTGCCACGATAGAGATGAAAAATAATCGGTTTCAACTGCTAAACAAGATACTATACTGGATGATTGTAGGTTTTCAAGGAGCTGAATAGATTGACACTCATTATATCAAAATAATAAAATTAGACAAATGGTAGGTAGAGATGAGTTTTAATTCTTAGCGGAAGGACAACTTGGCCGAACTTAAACCAGAAAATCTTCAGATTATGCAGAAGAAACAAATTCGATCTTTCTCAACAGATCGAGATGAACTACGCAAGCTTTTAGATATTCTTCAAGAGAGGGTTTGCGCTGCAGCTGAAATCGAGGAGAAACATCTGCCCAGAATTGCAGGCCAGTCCGACGAGCAGTACGAGCAAGCTAAGAAAGACCTGAGGAATGGTTTTCGTCTGTTTATCACTCTTTCGGGTACAGATGGAAGAAAGTTAACTGGAAGTATTGACGAAATATTTGATTCACCAAACTTTCCGGAAGATGTCAAAGACCTGTTTTTCAACAGTTGTACGACGCTTCAGGTCCGATACAACTATTATCCTAGAAATATGATAGTCCTGTTCCTTGATTTTGGAAAACCCACAGTGCTAAATTTCTCCATTCTTCCTTCACAGGAAACGCGAAACGAAAGCAATGTCGAAGTGAGCGGTAATGATATCACTTGGGTTAACGGCGTGTTTCAAGAATTTGTTAGTTATGTTTCTCGGCATCCTTCCACGTTCCCGTGGTTACACCGACACTCAGTGTATGATGTGTTGGTCTGGTTGTTTGGGTTACCCCTGTCTTTTTGGATTTGCAGTCGAATCTCTGGTTTCGTTGAGACCAGACTCTTTGCAAACTCTCCATTCCTTCGAGCAGCGTTTTATGTCTACGTTTTTTTCTTTTCATTAAGTTTACTAAGAGTGGCTTTCCATTATGCAAGATGGATTTGGCCTTTAACTGAGTACAAAAATCCTAAAAACAAGGCTTGGAAACACAAGACCGTTTTAGCGACCGTTTGCCTTGCTTTGGTTGCAAGAATCGTTTATGACTTATTTATGTGGTTCATTAAATAACCACAAACTTATTTTTTGTGTGAAAATGGAAACGCTTGGGTATTGCTCAGGCCTTTGTGTTGGCTGCCTCGTAAGATTAGTAATATTTTACGATTCAGGTGGATAAAAACGCGATGTCTTCCCCTTTGTAATACTCTTAATCTTGCCGAGGATAATCGCTGAATGTACAAAAAAGTTTATTTCCCGATGCTTACCATTAACAACCATTTCCTTAAATAGGTCAGTAAACTTGATGCCGGGCTGGCGTTTTACAATCGAGCTAATTTCTTGAATAATGTTCCCGTCCAGTGGATATTCAGGATCTCGCAAAATGAAGTCCTTGAACTCTTTTTTGGCCTCGTCAAATTCTGTCCGTAAATAGCCTTTCTCATGCATGTGCTTTAGTGCGTACATACCCAATAAGCAAGCCTCTCTCGCAGCAGTTTGATCACCGTTAAGCTCATGTTGTCGTGCCCTTAATAAAGACTCCAGCGCTTCTCGCCTGTGCTCCTCTATGAGCAACCTTTTTATCTCGTCTTCACTCTTTTTGGGCACAAAAGCGTACAAAAGGGCCTTTACAGCCTCAATTTTTGTCTCGTCATTCTCGGCAAAAATGTAGGATAGAGCGAATAATATTCCCTCGATATCTCTATGGTTTATCTGAAGGACCTTCCTGATGGTGCTTAGGGCTATGCTGACTCGTCCCGAAATCAATAGCTGATTGATTTCACCGATTATTCGTAATCCTTTCGAAGAGTAACGGGAAGCCTTATCATACACCTCACCCTGTCCTTCTTCCAGCCAGCGCCTGTTGAGTCCCAATGTACGGCAAATGCTCAGAATCAACTGTTCCGAAGGATTCTTTTTACCAGCTTCCAGTTCAGATACATATGGTCCTTTGATTCCCAGCAATTTACCAAACTCTTGCTGACTTAAAGAAAGCTCCTTTCTAAGATTATATATCCGTTTTCCAATAGTAATCATAGCTGTGCTACTCTTTTTTTCTTGACATAATATAGCTGAGTTACTATTATGTCAGTGATGATGACGTATTCGAATAAGAAAATCAAGGCAGTCATGGCCTTAAGGGGATTGACCACATACAGCATGGCAGTCGTGATTGGTGTCAGCCAAGCCGCTATCAGTAGGACACTTGCTGGTAACAGAAAGAATCCTTGTCTTCGCTTAGCTATTTCACAACTGTTAGGCATTCCCTTCAATGTCTGGAAAGATCTCGATGCAGAATTGAGAACTACCCAGAAGGAGAAGTTTCTGTGAGATCCTGGCATACATTCTGGTTCATGGTCGCGCAATTCATATTGACACAAATCAAACATGAATTGATTGTATCAAATGCTCAAGGGGGTTTCAATGTCAATTAGAAATAAAAAATTGCATACTCCTTTATCAAATCAGGGGGATCTCTTTGATATCCCTTTGATGGAAGGGTCCCTCGATGTTAGTCTTTCTTTCCGCGCGGCCCTCTCCAGGGTCTTCAGCAAATGTCAGGACAGCAGATACCAGCTTGCAGCAAAACTCAGCGAATACACCAAAAGAAATATCTCAAAGGATTCCTTGGACAAGTACGTGAGTTCCAACTTGGATTATGCCCTCCGGGCTGAGGATCTCCCGGCAACGATAGCGGTTACAGGCTCCCTAGACCATGTACAGGCCCTTCTTGATCCCGTTGGCTGCTCCGTTGTGACTCCCGAAGATAGTAGGCTACTCAAACTTGCTCGGTTGACACAGCAAAGAAACCACCTGAGTATCGAAATAGCTCGGCTTGAAAACGAAATCGGAATCACGAAGAGATAGGTGAGTGCCTCTGTGAGACAGGACAGCTTTGAACGCAGCACAAACTGCTCCGAGATATGGCTATCGGCTAAGAAAGCCGCGAACTTAATCGGAGTGTCCAAAGTCGCCTTTCACAAACACAGAAAGACCGGTCTGTATGTTGTCGAGGCGAGACGTGGCAACGGCGGGGAGCAATACTATGTCCGGCTAGATTCTCTTCCGTTGCCCGCTCAGGCCAGATATTACTCATTCCTTTCACACCCTCAAGCCGTAACCCACAAAGAAACCATCAAAGCCGTCTCTTCCGGGGAGCCCTCCTTTGTCCAGGGACGGGCGGAGCGGATGCTGCCCGTCCCTGTGTCCCCGGATTCCATATTTCCCGATAACCTCAAGACAATCGCCCTGGCACGTCTTGACCTCGTCACCGCATGGCGGGATCACCGGCGTATCTTCGGAAGCTCACACGGATCGCGGCTAAAAGCCGATGCTGATTTCGAAAAAACCTACAACATGGGCCTTATTCTTTCCCAGGTTTTCCAGGTCCTCGGCAAGGTGGACATGAACACAATCTACCGCTGGCACCGGGCGCTCGCCGGGTCCGCCGACTGGACCCTGCTTGTCCCGGACTGGAACACCCTGGAGAGAAAACAGCCCTCCCTCTCCCCCTTAGAAAAGAAAACCTTCTCCGACTGCCTGCTGCACCCGAACCGCCTCTCCATCGGGGAGGCCGTAAAAATGACAAAGATCGCCCTGGCACAAAAGAACATCCCCTCACCGTCCGCTCCGATCACCTTCAGAAGGTGGGCTCAGTGGTTTAGAAGCAAAAACAGTCATGTCTGGACCCTCATGCGCGAGGGCGAGAAGGCCCTTAAAGACAAAGAGATCTTCTCCATCACACGGGACATCTCGAAGCTCGAAGTGGGAGATGTCCTCGTAGCCGATGGCCACAGGCTCAACTTCCAGGTCATCAACCCCTTCACCGGCAAGCCCTGCCGTGCGACGCTCATCGGCTACCTTGACTGGAAATCCTGGAACCTTGCAGGCTTCGAGATCATGATCGAAGAGACCACCCAGGCCATAGCATCAGCCTTAAGAAACTCGATCATCAACCTGGGCAAAACCCCGAAGATCTGCTACCAGGATAACGGCAAGGCATTCCGGGCGCGGTTCTTCACCGGGTCTGCGGATTTCAATGAGGCGGGGCTCTCGGGCCTTTTCGGGAGGCTCGGGATAACACCCAAATATGCGCAGCCCTACAACGCCCGGGCGAAGACGATAGAGCGCTGGTTCAAGGAGTTCACGGGCAAATGCGAAAGGCTCCTTCCCTCCTTCACGGGAGCCTCCATCGAAGATAAACCGGCCTGGCTCAAGCGCAACGAGACCTTCCACAAGATCCACCACAACGGGCACGTCCCGACGATCCGCGAGGCCGTGAAGATGATAACGACCTGGGTGAGGGAATACCTGGAGATGCAGCCCTGCCCGCACGTGAAGGGAAAGACCATCGGCGAGGTCTTCGCCGAGGGGCGCGGCCCTGGCGTTGAGATAGCGGAGCTCGACGAGCTCATGCTCGCGACGGAGGTCAAGACGATCCGAGCGAACGGTATCAGGTTCCTGGGAGCGGACTACTACAACGACGCCCTCTTCGGTTTAAGGGAGCAGGTCTTCGTCAAGTACTCCCTGTCCGATCTCTCGAACGTGAGGGTCTATGACCGGCAGGGGATCTTCCTGTGCATCGCCGAGAGGACCCAGGCCGCTCACCCCATGGCGGCGCTCCTCGGGGACGCGAAGGACGTCGCTCAGGTCAAACACCTCATCGGCAGGCAGCGCTCCCTCCAGAAGGCGGTTGTTAAGGCCGCGAAGGAGCTCATACCGGGAAGACGCAGGTCCGAGCCCTGGTCCGAGATCGTACCCCTTTCACCGAAAACTATCGAAAAGCTTGAAGAGACCACGGCGGACACGCGGGATATCGGGAACTTCCAGATCCCGGAGTACATGCTTAAAA
>Ga0116153_10000782_pt1 | contig 35740 bp, 44 predicted proteins | sample AD_UKC028_MetaG_FD_89896 | JGI IMG/M metagenome (GOLD analysis project Ga0116153, IMG submission 89896) | Active sludge microbial communities of municipal wastewater-treating anaerobic digesters from USA - AD_UKC028_MetaG | ecosystem: Engineered > Bioreactor > Anaerobic > Digestate | place: USA...
CCATCGTCGCCCGCACCGGCAGCCCCCAGTCCTGGAAAGGCCCCCGCCGCGGTTGCGCTTTTCAGCAAGGAACGCCGTGCCTTTCGCCTCCCTGAACCTGCATCCCAGCCTGCTCAAGGGCGTCAAGGAGCTCGGGTTCACCCGCCCCACCCCCATCCAGGCCGACGCGATCCCGCCGGCGCTCGAAGGACGGGACCTCCTGGCCTGCGCCATGACCGGCAGCGGCAAGACCGCCGCATTCGTCCTCCCGATCCTGCAGCGGCTCATCGACACGAAGCGCGGCACCACCCGCGCGCTGATCCTGAGCCCGACGCGCGAGCTGGCACTCCAGATTCTCGAGGACATCAACGACCTCGCGGTGCACACGCCGGTCACCGCTGCCGCCGTCTACGGCGGCGTCGGCATGGGGCCGCAGGAGCACGCGCTCCGGAGCGGCGTGGACATCGTCGTCGCCACGCCCGGCCGCCTGCTGGACCACATGAAGCAGCCGTACGCGAAGTTCTCCGGCCTCGAGGTGCTGGTGCTCGACGAGGCGGACCGGATGCTGGACATGGGGTTCCTGCCCGACATCAAGCGCATCCTGCGGCACATCCCCGCCAGGCGGCAGACGCTCTTCTTCAGCGCGACGATGCCCGGGCCGATCGCCGCGCTCACCCGCGAGATGCTGCACGACCCCGCCACCATCAACCTGGCGCGGAAGTCGGCCCCCGCCATCGGCATCACGCAGGCGGTGTACCCGGTGCGCCAGGAGCTCAAGGCCGCGCTCTTCCTGGCGCTCCTGGCCAAGGGCGACATGCGCGAAGCGCTGGTCTTCACCCGTACCAAGCACCGCGCCGACCGCCTCACCAAGCACCTGATCCGCGAGGGCATCCGGGCGGAGCGGATCCACGGCAACCGCTCGCAGGCGCAGCGGACCGAGGCGCTGGCCGGCTTCAAGAGCGGCAAGTACCGCGTGCTCGTGGCCACCGACATCGCCGCGCGCGGCATCGACGTCGAGGAGCTCGGTCACGTCGTGAATTTCGACGTGCCGAAGGTGCCGGAGGACTACATCCACCGGGTCGGCCGGACCGCCCGCGCGGAGGCCACCGGCGACGCCTTCACCTTCGTCTCGCCGGAAGAAGAGGGCGACCTCCGCTCGATCGAGCGGGCGGTCGGCAAGCGGCTCCCGCGGGTGACGCTCCCCGACTTCGACTACGCCGCCAAGCTCAACGTGCAGCTCGAAGTGCCGCTCGCCGAGCGGATCGCGGCCATCCGCGCCAAGAAGGCGGAGGACCGGGCGCGCGCGAAGGCGAAGGAGGCGCGGCGCGCCGCGCACGCCTCCACGCAGGGCAGCCGCCCTTCGAGCGGCGGCTCCAGTCGCCGCGGTGGCGGTCCGTCCAGGCCCCGGAGCGGCGGCTCGCGCTAACTGCACCACGACCTCGGCTCGGGGAGGGCGATCCGGATGAATGCGCGCACTGGCTACCTCGTTGCGGCCCTCCTCCTGCTCGCCCTCTTCGCGTTTCTGGCGGTCCAGAGCTCGCTGGCTGCCGCGGGCGCGGACCTGACCACGGGGCAGCGGGCGGTGGTCATGCTCCAGTGGTGGTACGTCGTGCTGGCCCTCCTCGCGATGGCGGGCCTGCTGGCACGCCATGCGGGCACCCGCCTCGTCCTCTTCGCGTGGGCGGCGATCTTCGTCACCCGCAACGCCCTCGTGCCGGTCTTCCGGGACGGGAAGGGGCTGGGACTCGCCCTGGCCGGCGGGGCGGTCGGCCTCGCCATCGCGGTGGGCATTCTCTTCCTCGCGTTCCGGGCGCTCGGGGAAAACCACGCCCCCTCCGCCCCATGACCCCACCGTCCGGGGCAGCCCGGCTCCCCGTCCGGGTCCGCGCCGCCGACGGGACGTCGCGGGACGACGGCTGGATCGACACGGCCGCGCGACCGCTGTCCGCCAGGCTGGGGGAGGCCGGACTGATCGCCCTCGGCGGGACGGCGGCGGGGATTCTCCTGCTGCCGGTCCCGCTCATCCACCTCTTCGGGGTCATGTTCGCGCTGTTCATGTGGGGCTTCGCCCTCCGGCGCGCCCGCACGCGGACCGTGCTCGTGGAGGCCGGTGGCACCTGTCCCGGCTGCGGGGAACCCGGTGCGTTCTTTGTCGGGTTCGGGCGGCAACGATTCCGGTTTCCGATCTCGACCTCCTGCCCCCGCTGCGCGCACGCCCTCAGCCTGGAGCCCCTCCCGGTGCCTCCCGGCGCCCGCCCCTGACCATGCGAGACTCCGCGTGAGCCTGTACGACATCGCCCTCACGACCATCGACGGCAAGCCGGCCAGCATGGCCAAGTACAAGGACCGCGTGCTGCTCGTCGTCAACGTCGCCAGCAAGTGCGGGTACACGCCACAGTACGCCGGCCTCGAGGCGCTCTACCGGAAGTACAAGCGGCGCGGGCTGACCGTGCTCGGATTTCCGTGCGACCAGTTCGGCCACCAGGAGCCGGGGGACGAGGACGCGATCAAGGCGTTCTGCTCCCTCACCTACGACGTCACCTTCCCGATGTTCGCCAAGATCGACGTCAACGGACCCGGGACCCACCCGCTGTACCGGCACCTGAAGGCGGCCCGGAAGGGCCTGCTCGGCACGGAAGCGGTGAAGTGGAACTTCACGAAGTTCCTCGTCGGCCGGAACGGCAGGGTGCTCCGCCGCTACGGGCCCACGGACACGCCGGAAGCGATCGAGTCGGACCTGATCCCGCTCCTGACGTAGGGGGAGGCCAGCGGTGGGCAAGCTTCTCGCACTGGTCGGCACCACGCTCGGCAGCGCCGTCGGCTGGTGGCTGGGCGCGCCCGCCGGGCTCATGACGGCATTCGTCTGCAGCATGGTGGGATTCGGCGTGGGACTCTACGCCGGGCGCAGGATCGCGCGCGAGTATTTCGAATGACCGGCACCGTCCGGCGGACCGCCCTGTTGACCGCGCTCGCCCTGCTCGCCTTCGCCGGCAACTCGATCCTCTGTCGCCTGGCGCTCGGCAGCCACGCCATCTCCCCCGCGGGATTCACCGCCGTGCGCCTGGGTGCCGGCGCCGCCGCGCTCTGGCTGCTGGTCGCCCTCCGCACCGGCGGCGTGCCGAAGCTCGCCGGGCAGTGGGCCTCCGCCGCGGCGCTCTTCGCCTACGCGGCCGCGTTCAGCTTCGCGTACGTCAGCCTCGGCGCCGGCACCGGCGCACTCATCCTGTTCGGCGCCGTCCAGCTGACCATGATCCTGGCCGGGCTTCGCGCGGGCGAGCGCCCCGCGGCCGCCGAATGGATCGGCCTCGGGCTGGCGGTGTCCGGTCTCGTGGTGCTCGTGTTCCCGGGGCTCACGTCACCCGCGCCCGCGGGGGCCGCCCTGATGGCGGCAGCCGGCGTCGCCTGGGGCGTCTACTCCCTGCGAGGCCGCGGCAGCGCGGAGGCGCTCCGGAACACCGCCGGCAATTTCCTGCTGACGGTCCCGATGGCGGCGCTGTTGCTGGCCGTCGCAGGGGGCACGGCGGGGTGGACCGCGCGGGGGGCGCTGCTCGCCGCCATCTCCGGCGCGCTCGCCTCGGGCGTCGGGTACGCGATCTGGTACACCGCGCTGCCCTCGCTCACCGCCACGCGCGCCGCCCTAGTGCAATTGCTGGTGCCGGTGATCGCTGCGGCGGGAGGCGTGGCGCTGCTCGGCGAGGCGGTGCCGCTCCGGTTGCCCATCGCCGCCGCCCTGGTGCTGGGCGGCGTGGCGCTCGCCGTCACCTCCCGATCCCCCTGAACGGGGAGGACTCTCGATGCGCATCGCCCTCACTCGCGACGTCAGCCCCGCCATGGACCGGTGTGAGCTGAGCCATCTCGCTCGCAGCCCCATCGACCACGCGCGCGCCGTGGCGCAGCACGCCGCCTACGAGCAGTGCCTCATGGAGCTCGGATGCCGAGTGCACCGCCTTCCGGCCGACGCGTCGATGCCCGACGCCGTGTTCATCGAGGACACCGCGGTGGTGGTGGACGAACTCGCGGTCGTGACCCGTCCCGGGGCGGCGTCGCGGCGGCCAGAAACGGCGTCGGTGGCGCCGGCGCTCGCCGTCTATCGCTCGGTGGCGGAGATCGAGGCGCCCGGTACCCTCGAAGGCGGCGACGTCCTCCGGATCGGGCGCACGTTCTACGTCGGCGACTCGGCCCGGAGCAACCGCGACGGCATCGCCCAGTTGGGCGAGCTCCTGGCGCCGTGGGACTACCGCGTGGTGCCGGTGACCACGCGGGATTGCCTGCACCTCAAGACCGCGGCGACGGTGGCCGCCCCGGGCATCGTGGTGCTCAACCCGGACTGGGTGGACCGTGCCCTGTTCGGGACGGCGGCGGTCGTCGAGGTGGACCCCGCCGAACCGTTCGCCGGCAACGTGCTCCGGGTCGGTGACGCCACCATCAGCGCGGCGGCGTTCCCACGCACCAACCGCCGGCTCGAGGCGCTCGGGATCGACGTCCGCGCGCTCGACATGTCGGAGTTCGCCAAGGCCGAGGGCGGCGTCACCTGCTGCAGCGTAATATTCGAGATCAGCGAGGAGGCTCCCGAGCGATGATCTTCGCGAAGCGGGTGTTCACCCTGGCCGGCGTGTACGGCATCCTGGTGCTGCTGCCGATGCTGTTCCTGGAGGGGACCGTGGCCCGGCTCGCGCCGCCGGCGTTCTCGCACCCCGAGTTCTATTACGGATTCGTCGGGGTGGCCCTCGCTTGGCAGCTGGTGTTCCTGCTGGTGGGGCGTGACCCCGCCCGCCTGCGGCCGGTCATGCTCCCGGCCGTGCTCGAAAAGGTCATTTGGGGAGCAGGTGTCTGCGTCCTCTACGCGCAGGGCCGGACCGGCTCCTTCTTTCTTGGCGGGGCACTGATCGACCTGCTCCTTGCGACGCTCTTCGTCGTGGCGTGGCGCAGGACCAGGCCCGCCGATTCCCCGAACTGATTTCGACCGATGAAGGAGTCGTCATGCGCCACCCCCTGATCGCCTCGCTGCTCGCGCTCGCCGCCCTCCAGGCGCTGGGACCGGCCCCACTTCATGCCCAGGACGAGAAGCAGCGCAGCCGCTGCGGCGAGACCATCGACCTGTTCAAGAAGAACGACCCGAACCTCGAGAAGTTCTTCGGGAGCGCGATCGGGTACGCCATCTTCCCCTCGGTCGGGAAGGGCGCGTTCATCGTGGGCGGCGCCGCCGGCACGGGATGCCTCTACGAAGGCGGCCAGATCATCGGGCAGGCCAAGCTCGGCCAGGTGACGATCGGCCTCCAGCTCGGCGGGCAGTCCTATGCCGAGGTCATCTTCTTCGAGAACCGCGACGCCATCGACGCGTTCAAGGGGAACAGCTTCGAGCTGAGCGCGCAGGTCAGCGCCGTCGCCGCGGCCAGCGGCGCCTCCGCCAACGCCAAGTACCGGCTGGGCGTGCTGGTCTTCACACTGGCCAAGACCGGGTTGATGTACGAGGCGTCGGTCGGCGGGCAGAAGTTCACGTTCAAGCCGCTGGCCGCGGACTCGTCGTCGAAGAAGCCGGAAGCAGACAAGCCGAAGGACTGACACGCGGCGATCGCGAGGAATTCGCATGGCGCTCTACGAGGATTGCATCCGATCGGGGCAGTGGCTCTTCCGGCACCGGGGGTTCCTGCCGCTTTTCGGGGTCGCGCTGTTGTTCACCCAGATCGTGTCGGTGGCCATCCCCGGTGAGCCGGACACGGTCCCCATGGCCTGGCCGCTGGTCTGCTTCGGGATCTCACTCGTCGGCCTGGCCGTCCGCGCCTATACCATCGGGTGCGCGGCGCCCGGCACCTCGGGCCGGAACCGGGACACGCAGGTGGCGAGGTCGCTCAACACCACCGGCATGTATTCCATCGTCCGGCACCCCCTCTACCTGGGCAATTACCTGGGCTGGCTCGGGCCGGTGCTGCTGCCCCTCAGGGCCTGGCCCGCCATCGTCATCGGGCTCATGTTCTGGCTGTACTACGAGCGCATCATGTTCGCGGAGGAGGAGTTTCTCCGGGGCCAGTACGGCCAGGTGTTCGTCGACTGGTCGGCCAGGACGCCCGCCTTCATCCCCAGCTTCCGCCACTGGGTGCCCCCGGCGACGCCGTTTCACCTCCGCCCGGTGCTCCGCCGGGAATATTCCAGCCTGCTCCAGCTCGTGCTCATCTTCGCGGCGCTCAACGTGGCGGAATGGAGGGTGTCGTTCGGCGTGTGGCGGATCGACCCGTTCTGGCTCGGGGCGCTGATCTTCGGGATCGTGGTCGCCGTCGTCCTGCGCCTGGTCCGCCGGCACACCACGCTGCTCGCCAAGCCGGCCCGGTAACGGGGCATCCCGGAAAACGAAATGGCCGGCCCGACGAAGTCGGACCGGCCATGACGTGGTAGCCGGCGACGCCGGCGTCCCCTCTCGACTTACTTGAGCTTGACGACGTTCTCGGCCGCGGGGCCCTTGGCGCCCTGGACGATGTCGAATTCAACCCGCTCGCCTTCAGCGAGCGACTTGAAGCCCTGGCCCGAGATGGCCGAGTGGTGGACGAAGCAGTCCTTCTGGCCGCCTTCGGGGGTGATGAAACCGAAGCCCTTGGCGTCGTTGAACCACTTCACGGTGCCGGTCGTACGCATGCGGTACTCCTGATGGTGTGGTGTAATCGGAGTCCGGGCATGCCGTCCTGGCCGACTACGGTTGTTCCGGGCATTCCGCCGGACGGCGGGAACCCGTGCGGATGACGAGTGGTCGCCCTATGCGACATCGGGAATCAAAAAAAGGGCATCGCGAATGCGAGCCCCTGAGAGAAACCCGGCACCAGTCCACGCCAATTGGCGTGTTTCCGCAGAGCCAAGCTAAGCCAGACCCCCTGAACGCACAAGAGCCGGGGCGCCCCAAACCCGAACAGACACCGAAACAAGGCGATACTTCGCAATGACCGACATCGGCCACGCGCTGGCCTACTACGCCGTCTTCCTGGTTTCGGTGACTATCCATGAAGCTGCGCACGCCTGGGCCGCCCTGCTCGGGGGAGACCCGACCGCCTACCGCGGCGGCCAGGTGTCCCTCGACCCGCGGCCCCACATCCGGCGCGAACCGGCCGGCATGCTCTGGATCCCGCTCATCAGCGCCCTCCTGACCGGATGGCCGATGGGATTCGCCAGCGCGCCCTATGATCCGGCCTGGGCACGCCGCCACCCCCGGCGCGCCGCGTGGATGGCCCTGGCCGGCCCGGCGGCGAACCTGCTGCTCGTGGCGCTCGCCTTCGGGGCGCTCCGTCTCGGGGCGGGCGCCGGCGTCTTCTTCCCGCCGGAACGGGCGGGGTTCGACCAGCTCGCCGCCACCGATGGGAGCGCCGCCTGGGCCGCCGCGGCGTTCGCGCTGAGCGCCGTGCTGTCGCTCAACCTGGTGCTCGCGGTGCTCAACCTCTTTCCCTTCCCACCCCTCGACGGGAGCGGCGCCATCCCGCTCCTCCTGACCGACCGCGCCACCGCGCGGTACCAGGAGTTCATCTGGAGCAACCGCGGGCTCGGCCTCATCGGCATCCTGATCGCCTGGCAGCTCTTCAGCCACGTCTTCGATCCGGTGTTCCTCTTCACGCTGAACCTGCTCTATCCCGGCGCCGGGTATCACTGATGCCCCCGCCCGCGAACCGGCTCGCCGGGTCCACCAGTCCCTACCTCCTCCAGCACGCCCACAACCCGGTGGACTGGCATCCCTGGGGAGGCGAGGCGCTCGCGCGTGCCCGCACGGAGGACCGGCCGATCCTGCTCTCGATCGGGTACTCCGCCTGTCACTGGTGCCACGTGATGGCGCACGAATCTTTCGAAGACCCGGCCATCGCGGCGCTGATGAACGAGCACTTCGTCTGCGTGAAGGTGGACCGCGAGGAGCGGCCCGACCTCGACGACATCTACATGGCCGCCACGATGGCGATGAACCACGGCCACGGCGGCTGGCCGATGACGGTGTTCCTGACGCCGGAGCAGCAGCCGTTCTTCGCGGGGACGTACTTCCCCCCCGAGGACCGCCACGGGCGGCCCGGCTTTCCCGCCATCCTGCGCCGGATCGCCGAACTCTGGCGCGAGAACCGGCAGGCGCTGGAGCGTGTCGGCGAGGAACTCACCACCCACCTGCGCGAGTCTGCCGAGCCGAACCCGGGAGCCGTCGACCTCGACGCCGCGCTCGCACGGCTCCTGGGGCAGCTCACCGGCACCTTCGACCCCGCGTGGGGCGGCTTCGGCCGCGCGCCGAAGTTCCCGCCCGCCACGCTGCTCCGGGTGCTGCTCCGGATCCACCGCCGGTCGGGCGACGGCCGCGCGCTGCAGATGGCCCGCCGCACCCTCGAGGGCATGGCGCGCGGCGGGATGTACGACCAGCTCGGCGGCGGCTTCTGCCGCTACTCCACCGACGACGAATGGCTGGTGCCCCACTTCGAGAAGATGCTCTACGACAACGCGCTGCTCGCGCGCGCGTACCTCGAGGCGTTCCAGGTGACCGCGGATCCGTCCTACCGGCAGGTCGCCACCGAGGTGCTCGACTACGTCGTACGCGACATGACGGCGCCGGAGGGGGGCTTCCACTCCGCCACCGACGCCGACTCCGAGGGGGTCGAGGGGAAGTTCTTCGTCTGGACGCTCGCGGAATTCGAGGCGACTCTTGGCCCGGAAGCCGCGCTCGCGGCGGCGTGGTTCGACGTGACGGAGATGGGGAACTGGGAGGGCCACTCGATCCTGCGCACGCCGAGGGCGCTCGACGAGGTCGCGCAGGAGTTCGGGCTCGCCCCCGGCGAAGCGTCGGCGCGGATCAGGGCCGCCCGCGCGAAACTCCTCGCCGCGCGGAGCACCCGGGTGCCGCCCGGGCTCGACGACAAGGTGCTGACGTCGTGGAACGGATTGATGATCGGCGCGCTGGCCGAGGGCGCGCGGGTGCTCGGCGAGGCCCGGTGGCTGGAGGCGGCGAGCCGCGCCGCCGACTTCGCGCTGCAACACTTGCGTGACGCCGACGGCCGCCTGCTCCGCAGCTGGCGCGGCGGCACCGCTCACCTGAACGGCTACCTCGAGGACTACGCCTTCCTCGGGAACGGCCTGGTGGACCTGTACGAGGCCGGCGGTGCGGAACGGTACCTGGTGGAGGCGCGCACCATCGCGAGCCGGCTGGTCGAGGCGTTCTCGGCGCCCGGGGGCGGCTTCTTCAGCACATCGGCGGACCACGAGACGCTCCTGGTCCGCCACCGGGAAGGACACGATGGCGCCATCCCGGCGGCCAACGCGGCGGCGGCGCACCTCCTTGCGCGGCTGGCCGCGCACGAGGGACGGGACGACTGGCGTGGCGCGGCGGAGTCGGCACTCGAGGCGTGGGGTGCCGCGCTCGCCGCGGAGCCGCGCGCGTTCGCGGAGAGCCTCATCGCGCTCGAGTTTCTCCGGGAGGGGCCGGTGGAGCTCGCCTTTGTCGGCGCCGACGGCGACCGGGGGCTTGCGTCGCTCCGCCGCGAAGTCGCGCACCACTTCCTGCCGAGCCGGATCATCGGGCATCACGACCCGGCCACGGGCGGGGCGGCGGGGCCGCTGCTGAGCGGTAAGTCACTGGTCGACGGACGCGCGGCACTCTACGTCTGCCGCGAATTTGCCTGCCGTGCGCCGGTCACGCGCGCGGAGGACGTGGGGGCCGCCCTCGGCATGCCGGGGGCCTGACTCGGGTATCCGGGGGCGGATCGGTGTACCGGCGGCTATATTGCGGGTGCCCTCCCTATGTCTCATGGCCGCCCCTCACGGGCGGAAGGCGCGGTCCCCGATGTCCACAATTCGAGTCACCTTCCCCAACCGCGACGCGGCGTCGTTTTCTGACGACGTAAAGTCACGGGTGTCCGACTACTTCACCTCGCGCGGGATCTCCGACAAGGCCGACTGGCGCATGATGCTGAAGGGCGTCATCCTGGTGGCGATGACCTTCGTGCCCTACGGCATGATCCTCAGCAACAGCTTCGGCCCCTGGACGATGCTGGGCCTCGCGGCGTTGATGGGAGTGGGGGTGGCCGGGATCGGGTTCAGCGTGGCGCACGACGCGCTGCATGGCGCCTATTCGGAAAACGCCTGGGTGAACCGGGTGATCGGCTGGTCGTTCGACCTGTGCGGTGCCAACGGCTACATGTGGAAGGTCACGCACAACGTGATCCACCACACCTACACCAACATCGAGGGGCTCGACGAGGACCTGACCGTCTCGCCGCTGCTCCGGCTCTCGCCGCACACGGAGTGGAAGCCGTTCCACCGCTTCCAGCACCTGTACGGATTCCTGGCCTACAGCTTCTCGACCCTCTTCTGGGTGTTCGTGAAGGACTACAAGTACTTCCTCCAGAAGGACATCGGACCGTTCCTCGCCCGCAAGAACCCGCCGAGGGAAATCGTCGGGCTCTTTATCGGCAAGGCGGCCTACTACGCCTGGGCCATCATCATTCCGCTGATCGTGCTGAACGTCCCGTGGTGGCAGTTCGTCATTGGCTTCCTGGTCATGAACCTGGTGGCCGGCACGATCCTCGGCGTGGTCTTCCAGCTGGCGCACGTCGTCGAGGACATCACCTATCCGACGCCCGACGTCGCGGGCGCGATGGGTTCCGCGTGGATGGCGCACGAACTGGAGACCACCTCCGACTTCGGGCCCCGGAACCGGCTGCTCTGCTGGTATGTGGGCGGGCTCAATTTCCAGGTGGAGCACCACCTCTTCCCGAAGGTGTGCAGCATCCACTACCCGGCCATCAGCGGCATCGTGAAGGAGACGGCGCTCGCCCACGGCCTCCCGTACAACCAGCACGACACGCTGCGCGACGCCATCGCGTCGCATTACGCCTCGCTGAAGCGCCTCGGCCGCCAGCCGCTGGCGGCCGCCGCCTGACGGGACCCCGACCGGACGTGGCATGACGCGACTCTGGTACTGGCGGTGGCGGCTCTTCGGCCGCGAACCGGCGGCCTGCCTCGGGTGCGGCGGGCCGCTGACACAACAGGCGGTGGCGTGGTGTCACGCCGCCGCCGGCATGATCGAACTCTCCCTCCAGGGCCTTCCCTTCCGCGTGTGCGGCACCGGCTGCACCGATCGCCGCCAGCCGCGGCCGGGCTTCGTGACCGAGCTCGAAGCGGCCCTCCTCGACGGCGGCCACCTTCCGATGGCGCATCCGGCCGGCCCGAGCGGGGCCCTCAGCTGTCACGCCTGCGCCAGCCGCGTCTGGCGGCAGGGACCCGACATGGGCGAGGTGCACGGCACCCTGCCCTTCCCAGGTCTCCCCTCGATCGACGTCACCGTGCGCGGCCCCGTCCGTACCTGCAACGGTTGCGGCCGAATGCAGCTCCTCCCGTCCGATGGCGTCCGCGCGGACCTCTCCGCGGCGCTCACCGCCGCGCTCGAGGCGGCGTGCCTGCGCACCACCTTCCGCTAGTGCTCAGCGCAGGCTCAGCACCCGCCCGACCGCGTGACGCGTGGAGGCGAACCCCTCCTCCGCCGGATGGCCGACGGCCACCAGCGCCGGGACCCGCGCGTACGACGGCAGGCCAAGGACGGACTTGACCTGCTCCGGATCGAAGCCGAGCATCGGCGAGGTCCCGAGCCCCATGCCCTCGGCCACCAGGAGCAGGTACCCCAGCGCGATGTAGCTCTGCCCCGCGCCCCAGGCCTCGCGGTCCGCCTCGCTCTGCGCTCCGATCGTCGAGAGGAGGTGCGCCTTGGTGCCGGCGGCTTTCTCGGCCGGCAGCGTGCGCGCGAAGGTCTCCTCCACGTTCATGAGCGCATCGAGCGTGTCGGTGTACAGGACGAGTACGACCGGAGCGGCGCCCACCTGCGGCTGACCGTACGCCGCCGCCTGGAGCTGGCTCTTGAGCTCCGGGTCGCGCACTGCCACCCAGCGCCAGGGCTGAAGGTTGAACGCGGATGGGGCGCGGCCCGCGGTCTCGACGAGTTGCGCCAGTTCCGATTCCGTGACCGGGGCGTTTGAGTAGCGGCGAATGGAGCGACGGGATTCGGCGGCCTCGAGAACGGCGTTGGCGAGCGGGGTCGTGATCATTTTAGTGTTCTCCTAAATAATGTTATAACATATAATGAACTAAACGAAAGCCCCGAAAGACGGGGCGTGGTCTACCCTCGATGACAGGGGGTGAGACGCCGGACCTCGTCGAGAATGCCGATCAGCGAGCGGAGCCGGGCGTCGGACACCTGCCCGACCTCGTGCTCCTCGAACTGCCGGAGCGGCGCCGCCACCTTGTCCAGGAGCGCCAGCCCGCGGGGAGTGATCTTCGAGGTCACGACGCGGCGGTCTTCCGTGTTCCTGGCGCGCGACACGAGCCCCATCTTCTCGAGGCGGTCGAGGAGCCGCGTGGTGTCCGCCACCGGGGCCACCAGCCTCCCCTGCACCTCGCAGCGTGGGAGGCCGTCGGCCCCTGCCCCGCGGAGAATCCGCAGCACGTTGTACTGGGTGGGCGTGACCCCGTAGGGGCGGAGCAGTTCAGCCACCCGCAGGTCGAGCAGCGCCGCCGTCCGCTTGATGCTGAGCACCGCCTCCTGCACCGTGGAGGTGAAGGGCTTGTTCTGTTTCAGTTCGCTTGCGAGTTGACTCATGGCCGTATATTATGTGTTGTAACACTAAATGTCAAGTCCGTCCACATGGAGGAGGTTAAGTCCCGTGAGCCAGACCGCAACTCCCCGTCAGGGCCGGCGCGCCGCCGGGATCCTCCCCGGCGTCGCCACGCCGGAGGGAGAGGGGATCATCGTCCATCGCCCCTTCCCTTCGTACGCCGCCCGGGAGATCGACCCGTTCCTCCTCCTCGACCGCCTCGGCCCCATCGACATCGCCCCCGGCGGAGGCGGCGGCGTTCCGCCCCACCCGCACGCCGGCTTCGAGGTCGTGAGCTATCTGCTCCAGGGTGGTCTCGAGCACCGCGATTCCGCGGGCCACCACGGCCGGCTCGCCCCCGGCGACGTGCAGTGGATGACGGCCGGTGCCGGCATCATCCATTCCGAAATGCCGACCGACGACCTCCGCCTGCGCGGTGGCACGCTCGAGGCCGTCCAGCTCTGGATCAATCTCCCCGCCCGCGACAAGCAGTTGCCGCCTCGCTACGGCGACATCGTCGCGGCCGCCCTGCCGACCGCCACGTCGCCCGACGGCCTCGCCTCCGTCCGCGTCATCGCCGGCGAAGCCCTCGGTGCCCGCGCGAGCCTCCCGCTCCGCACCCCCATCACGTACCTGCACTGGACGCTGTCACCCGGCGCCGTCGTCCACCAGCCGCTGCCGGAGGGAACGGTGGCCCTCGCGTACGTCCTGGCGGGCGAGGCGCATGCGGGCAGCGACGCCCTGCCCGCCACGCGCGACCAACTGGTGACCTTCGAAGGCGACCGTGGCCCGGTGACCCTGCGGGTGCCCGCCGATGGAGCACGCACGGAGGTGCTCCTCCTCGCGGGCCCGCCTACCGGTGAGCCGGTGGCGCGGTCGGGCCCGTTCGTGATGAACACGATGGCCGAAATCAGGCAGGTGATCGAGAAGTACCGCGCGGGCGGACTGGGAGTGATCCGAACGACCGGCTAGGCGCCGGGTTGCTGCCGGAGCCGCAGGAGGTGCTTGAGTCGTGTGTGGTCCTCGCGCTCCCGCTCCTCCAGGAGGGCGCGGACCCGGTGGATCTCTCCCGAGAGCCCGGGCGCCACGCGGTTCTCCAGCGTGTTCACCTGGCGCGAGGTGCGGCGAAGCGCCTCCGCCAGGCGGCGCAGCAGCAGCTCGGTGGAGGCGGCATCGAGCAGGAGCTCGACCATCTGCTCGAACGCGCCGGCGGCAGCGGCCGCCGCCGGCCCGGTGAGCGGAGGCGCCTGGCCGCGGCCCTCGACCGTCCGCCGGATCGGCGTCAGCCGCTGCACCGCGCCGCTCGCCACGCCCCACGATTCCGTCACCGTCATCCCCACTTCCACCTGCCGCGCCGGCCATCCCATCGCGTCGATGCCCGCGGCGCCGTGCGCCGCCGCCGCACCCAGCAGCGCCGGATAGGCCCGCGCCGCGCACTCCTCGACCCGGCTGCGCGCCTCGATGGCCGGCGTCGCCACGCGGAAGAGGTCGGCCACCAGCGCCTGCCGCTTCCGGGTGAGCAGGTCGATGCCCTTGCGCACCCGTTCCAGCCGGCGGCGGTGCCGGATCAGGTTGGATCGGGTCGGGGGGCCGAGTGCCTTCATGTCGCGGCCCCGCGCCCGGCGCGGCGGGCCCACGCCTCCTCCGGGATCCGGTGGAGGTCCTCGCGCGGCAGCGTCTCCAGCAGGGTCCACCCGATCTCGAGCGTCTCGCCGATGGTGCGGCGGGTGTCGCCCTGGTCGATGAACTCCTTCTCGAACCGCTCCGTGAAGGCGAGCGCCCGGCGGTCGGCGGGCGGCAGCCCCGACTCGCCCACGATGGCCGCGGTCAGCCGCGCCTCGCGCCCCTGCGCGTAGACGGCGTAGAGCTGGTCGGACCAGCGACGGTGGTCGGGCGCCGTCCCCGCCCCGATGCCCGCCCCCATCAGCCGCGACAGCGACGGGAGGACGTCGATCGGCGGGAAGACGCCGCGCCGGTCGAGCTCCCGGCTGAGCACGATCTGCCCTTCGGTGATGTAGCCGGTCAGGTCGGGGATCGGGTGGGTGATGTCGTCGTCCGGCATCGAGAGGATCGGCAGCTGCGTGATGGACCCCTCCGCGCCCCGCACCACGCCGGCCCGCTCGAAGATCGTGGCGAGGTCGGTGTACATGTAGCCGGGGTAGCCGCGCCGGCCGGGGATCTCCTCGCGCGCGGCGCCGAGCTCGCGGAGCGCCTCGCAGTAGTTCGTGGCGTCGGCCAGGACCACGAGCACCTGCATCCCGCGCTCGAAGGCGAGGTACTCGGCCTGCGCCAGCGCCAGGCGCGGGGCCAGCAGCCGCTCGATCGTCGGGTCGCCGGTGCGGTTGAGGTAGAAGACGCTCCGCGCCAGCGCCTCGCTCGCCTCGAAGCGCTGCAGGAAGTGCTGGGTCTCCCGCTGCGTCAGCCCGACCGCCACGAAGATGACGGCGAACGGCTCGCCGTGCGTGGTCCGGGCGTCGGCCACCACGCGCGCCGCGAGTTCCAGTCCCGGGAGCCCGGCGCCGGAGAAGATCGGCAGCTTTTGCCCGCGCACGAGGGTGTTCATCCCGTCGATGGCGGAAATGCCGGTCTCGATGAAGTCGGCCGGCTTCCGGCGGCAGACCGGGTTGAGCGGCGCCGCCCACGCCGCGCGGCGCGCCGAGCCGACCGGCGGGGGCAGCCCGTCGAGCGGGGCGCCCGATCCGGCGAAGACCCGGCCCAGCAGCTCCTCGCCCACCACCGCGCGGGCGATGTCGCCCGTCAGCGTGACGGCGGTGCCGGCGGGGGCAAGACCGACCGTGTCCTCGAACACCTGCACCACCGTGGCGCCCCGGCTCACGTCGATGACCTGCCCGCGACGCGCCGGCTGGCCGGGCGCGGCGATGCGCACCCACTCACCGAGCACGGCGCGGTGCGCGTGCGACACGGTGAGGAGCGGGCCCGCGGCGGAATCGGCGCCGGCATAGGTGCGTGGAGTGCCGCTCATGTCGGTGTTCCTTCCGGCGAGGCCCGCAGGGCCGAGAGCGTCCGCCGCACGCCTCCGACGTCCACGGTCGCCATGGTACCACCTCCCGCGAGCGCCGCAGTGCCCTCGCGGTGGAAGCGGAGGATGGTGTCGGCGAGGCGCCAGGTCTTGGTGACCGGCGAACTGGCGTCGGCGGGGTCGTAGGCGCTCTGTCCGATGAGAAACTCGCGCAGCAGCCTGGCCGTCTCGAGGATCAGGCGGTCCTGGTCCTCCAGCGCATCCGGCCCGACCAGGCCGGCCACCTCGCGCAGCTCCCGGTCCCGCTGCAGGAGCGCAAACGTCTCGCGGCGGAGGCCGGTCCACTCCGCGCCGCCGTGCTGCTCGAACCAGGGCATGACGTCGGCGGCCTGCAGGCTGTAGCTGGTTTCCCAATCCACCGCCGGGAACTGTCGCTGATGCGCCAGCGAGGCGTCGAGCGCCCAGAGCGCTCCCGCCACCCGGAGCGCGGCCTGCGTGACCGGCTCCGAGAAGTCCCCGCCCGGCGGAGAGAGCGCACTGATGAAGGTGACCGCCCCTTCCCGGCCGCCGGCGCCCAGCGCGGTGGCGCGCCCCGCGCGCTCGAAGAGCTTGCCGAGCCGGTTGCCGAGCGACGTGGGGTAGCCCTCCTCGCCGGGCATTTCGCGGAGCAGCGAGCCGATTTCCCGGAGCGCCTCCGCCCAGCGCGACAGCGAATCCGCCATCAGCGCCACGCGGTAGCCCATGTCGCGGTAATACTCCGCGATCGTCAGCCCCAGGTACACCGACGCCTCGCGCGCGGCCACCGGCATGTTGGAGGTGTTGACCACCAGGACGGTGCGGTTCATCAGCGACCGGCCGGTGCGCGGGTCCTCCAGCGTGGGGAACTCCTCGAGCACGTCGGCCATCTCGTTGCCCCGCTCGCCGCAGCCGACATAGACCACGATGTCCGCCATCGAGTGCTTGGCCAGCGATTGCTCGATGACGGTCTTGCCCGTGCCGAACCCGCCCGGCACCGCCACCGACCCGCCTTCCGCCACCGGGAAGAGAAAGTCGAACACCCGCTGGCCGGTTACGAACGGCCGGTCGGCGGGGAGCCACCGCGCCACCGGACGCGGCACGCGCACCGGCCAGCGCTGGAGCAGCCTGAGCGCGGTGCCGTCCTGCAGCCGCCCGACCTCCTCCTCGACCGAGTACGACCCCGCCTTCAGCTCGGCGAGGACGCCGCTCACGTCGGGCGGCACGAGAATGCGGTGCACCACGCCCTCGTTCTCCACCACGGTGCCGAGCTCGTCGCCCGCGGCCAGCCGCGCACCGACCTTGGCGGACGGCGTGAATTCCCAGCGCCGGGCGCGGTCGAGCGTCGTGGCCACCGTGCCGGTGGAGAGGAAGTTCCCCTCCTGCTCGGCGAGGCGGCTGAGCGGGCGGCCGGTGCCGTCGAGCACCGAGCCGAGGAGCCCCGGGCCGAGTTCCGCCTGCAGTGGTGCGCCGGTGGATTCCACCGGCTCCTCGAGGGCCAGCCCTGCGGTGTCCTCGAAGACCTGCACGGTGGCGACCTCGCCCTGGATCCGGATCACCTCGCCGAGGAGGCGGCGCCGGCCCACGCGCACGATCTCGTAGAGCGCGGCCTGGGGGAGCGGTGAGGCCTCGACCAGCGCGCCGGCGGCGCGAACGACGCGGGCGCCCGTCACCGGAGCCTCACGCGGTAGCCGATGGCACGGCGGAGCAGTTCCACCACCTGCTCCTCCGCGGAGAGCGCGGCCCGCCACGCCGGGCCTGGAAACGGCACCACGATCGGCTGCGCCACGCGGTCCACCACCGTCCGCAGGTCGGGCGCAAGGGTGCGGTAGAGCGACTCCTCGAGCAGCACGACCCCGACTTCTGGCCGCTGCATGAGCGCCCGCAGGGAGGCGTCGAGTACGGCGTCCTCGTCGGCGGTCTCGGCGACGAGCCCCGCCAGCGCGAACCCCGACGCGGTGGCCGGACGGCAGAGCACCCGGACGCCATGGCTCATGCGGCCTCCGGCATGAGCGAGGCGAGGGCCGGCGCCGGCGCGCCGAACGCCACGCCCCAGGCGATGGCGCGGAGCGCTCTCGCCTCGGCGCGGATCCGTTCCAGCACCGCGAGCACCACGGCGGGACCGAGGGGATCGCGCCGCGCCAGCCCGCGCAGCCATCCGATCCGCGCGGCCGCCACCCTCGCCTCGAGCGACGAAAGGTCCGGGGCACCTTGCTCAAGCGCCGCGCCGAGCGCCGTCCCCTCGAATCGCGTGCGCAGAGCCGAGGCGAGTCGTTCGGGGTCGCGCTCGGCCCGGAGCGTGCTGAATTCCTCCCGGGTGAGCCGCGCACCGCCGGGCAGGAACTCCTGGTCGGCGGGCGCCTTCTCCTCCAAGGGAGCGGCCAGGAGAAGCGTCCAGACGTTCTCCTGGTCCACCAGTTCCGCCGCGTAGCGGCGCACGACCGGCCCGCCGGCGCGCGCGGCCCGCACGGCGCGCTGGCTGAACAGCCGGGCCAGCGCCCACTCGAGGGAGCGGAGCGGCGGAGACGGTGATTGCCGCAGGAGGTCCTCGAGGACCCGGCCGGCGGGATGACCGACGCGCACCAGTTCGCTCACCAGCTCGCCGACCGTCGCGGTCCGCGTCAGCCGCTCGAGCACCCGGATCGGCAGCGCCGGCGTCGGCATCACGGCACGGAGCCGCGCACCCGGCGACGCCCCCTGTGCCACTCCGCGGAGGAGCGCGCGCACCGTCCGGCGCTCCTCGTCCTCGAGCACCACCGCCAGCACCGCGCCCCGGGCGGCGAGCCAGCGCCCGAGCAGGTTGAGGCGGGCCGCCGCCACCAGGCTCACCGCACGGTCGAAGGTCGGCGGGTCCACGATCGCGCCGCCCCCCAGGTCGAGGGGATAGCCCAGGGAAGTGATCCGGCCAAGAAACGCCGGCCAGTCAGGTGCGGCCGCGAGCGCTCCGAGCGCGTCCCGGTCGAGGAGGTGCGTGGCGAGGCCGCGTGCGCGGGCGTTCACGTCGTCCCAGCGCATCGTCACCCTTTCTCGATCCGGGCGCCGAGCCCGATGGCCAGGTCAGCCCGGCGCCGCGCCAGGATGGCGGCCAGCGTGTTGTCCACCAGGACGCGGCCGTCTGCGGAACGGCCGGTCACGCCCGCGGGCACGTCCGCCGGCTCGACCCGAAGGTCGGGAAGGTCCCGCACCGCTTCGGCCGCCGCCTTCGCCGCGTCGGGCGGGCTCTGCAGCACGGCGGGGGCCCGTTCGAGGTACCGGGCGGCGTCTTGTGCGAGGTGGGCCACGCTCCCGGTGTAGCGCGAGACTTCCATCCGCCCGAGCGATGCGGCGGCCGCGTCGAACACACGGTCGAGCACCGCCATCCGCGCCTCGAGGAACTGCTCGCGCGCTTCCGCCCGCGCGGCCGCCACCTGCCGCTCGCCCGCGCTCCGGCGCTGCCCGGCGATGTGCTCGAGGTGGAGGGCGCGCTTCCGGGCCGCGTCGGCCTCGGCCCGCGCCACGATCTCCTCGGCGCGCGCCGTTGCCTCCTGCCGGAGGCGCGCCGCCTCCCGCCGCGCGTCCTCCTCGAGGTGGAGCAGCAGGGCATCGATGCTCATTCGCTCAACCGCCGGCCCGCAGCATGATCAGGACCGCCACCACGAACCCGAGGATGGCCATCGTCTCCGGAATGGCGACCAGCAGGATGGCCGTCGTGCTCAGCTCGGGCTTTTCCGCCAGGCTGGCGGAGATGGCGGGCCCGATGCGCGACTGCGCCCAGCCGGTGGCCAGGGCCGGGATGCTGACGGCCAGCGCGGCGGTGAGGGGAACCAGGAACGCTTCCATGCGACCTCCGAGGGTTCAGCCGGCGCTCCCGCTGGGACGCCAGTGCGAGAATGGGCGATACGCCTGCCCGCCCGGGCTGTGGAACTTTCCGAAGAACTCGACATAGTGCAGCCGCAATCCGTGGATCGTGGGCGCGAAAATGCCCAGTGCGAAGTTGACGAGGTGGAACAGGAGCGCGAAGAGCACGCCCACCAGGACGCTTCCGATGCTGCCGGCCAGCTCGTTCGCCACCACCGCCATCATCACCGACGCGGTGCCGAGCGCCATGATGCGGGCGTACGAGAGGATGTTGCTGAGCGTCGAGAGAAACTCGATCGGCGCGATGATCCCCTCCGCCAGGATGAGCACGGGGAAGAGCACGAGCAGGCCGACGACGGCCGGGGTCATGAAGCCGCGGGGCAGCACCTCGAGCGCCGCCAGCAGCACCACGATGATCAGCAGCACCATCACCAGCGACGCGCCCTTGCCCACCGCCTGCCGTGGATGGCCCCGGGAAGCGTTGTACACGCCGAGGGCCAGGCCGAGGATGATGTGGACCGCCCCGATGGCCACCGCGAGCGCGAGGAACGAGAGGAGCGAGTGTTCGCGGTCGAGGAGCAGCGGACGCATCCCGAACCATCGCAGGCCGAGGTCGCCGAAGAACTCCCCGAAGACGATGCCGAACGCGACGCTGAACGCGGCGGCCGCGCCGAGCACCTCGGCCACCGCGCGCCTGGTGCTGCCCGGCGCGCCGCCGTGCCGGAGCCAGAGCGCCATGATCGCCAGGACCAGGCCGTAGCCGATGTCGCCCAGGATCAGGCCGAAGAACATCGGGAAGAAGACGGCGACGAACGGCGTCGGATCGATGGTGCCGTAGGCGGGGAGCGGCACCATGCGGGTGATCGTCTCGAACGGGCGGAAGAGGCGCGGGTTGGTGAGGACGACGGGGGCGGATTCGCCCTGCCAGTCCTCGCGCGCCACCGACTCGACCACGACGCGCGGCCCGAAGCGGTCGGCGATCGTCTGCGTGAGCCGGGGGAAACCGGCGGCGGGAATCCATCCCTCGAGCACGAAGCTCCGCGACGTGGCGGCCGCCTTCTCTCGCGCGGCGAGCCCGAGCAACCGGTCCTCGGCGGCCGCGCGGGCGCCGCCGAGGTTCGCGCCCACCTCCGCCGACAAGGCAGCCCGCTCACGCTCGAGCGTTGCCAGCTCGGCGTCGAGCGCGTCGCGCCGGGCCGCCAGGCCCGGGCCGAGCTGGCCGAGCGTCTTGCCGCCGCTCCCCGCCGGCATCGGCAATTCGTGGACGCCGGCCTGCGCGAGCAGGCGCTCGACCCGGGGGGCGTCGGTCGGCGGCACCAGCAGCACGGCGGCGAGTTCGCCGGAAGAGAGCGGAGCGGTCTCGAGCACGAATTCGTTGCCGATGGCCTGCGCCAGCCCTTCCCGGAGGCGCGCGACGACGCTGGCGTCCTGACCGCGGAGCACGAGGTGGTAGCCGTGGGTCCGGGTGCCGCCGCCGCTCGGGAGCAGCCCGCGGAACGCACGGATGAACTCGAGCAGCCGGGCGGTCTCGGTGCGTTCCTCTTCCAGGGCGCGACGCTTCGCCTCGAGGCGCTCCACGTCGCGTCGAACCCGGCGGAATTGCCGGAGCCAGGTGGCGAAGGCGGCGGGTGCCGGGGCTTTCGAAGGGGACGGCGAGGGGGCGAACCGCGCGGCGAGGACATCCACGTCCCGCAGCAGGGCGCGGAGATGCCTGGCCTCGCGGGCGTCGCGCGCATCGGGCTCGACGGGGCGGAGGGCGCCGCTCGGATGGACCTCGCTGAGCTGCAGCAGCCCGACGTCCTGCACGGCGCCGATCACCGCGTCGAGATCCTCGCGGGGACCGAGGATACGGGCACGGATCATCGGGAGGATCACGGCGATCCCTCCGCTGCCATCCGGAGCACCTGCTCGACGACCCAGTCGGCGTGGGCGGCCAGGCTCGCCGCGTCCATGGCCTCGTAGCGGGCGCGTGCCTCGCCGAGAAGGGCGCGATCGCGGGCGATGCGCGCGTCGGCCTCCGCCGCGAGGGCGGCGGACAACTCGGTGTCCGCCGCGGCCAGCTCGGCCTCCAGCGCACCGGCGCGCAACCCGGCCCGTCCTCGGGCCTCCGCCTCGATTTCCTCGGCGTGAAGACGCGCCTCCTCCAGCATCGCCTCGAGGCGCGATTCAACCTCGAGGAGACGGGCGAGCGCGCTCTCGGGCGCCGCATCGGGAGCTGACGTCGTGCGTCGCATGGCACTTCCCGTCGGCCCGCGGAATTACGGGCCGTGGGAGAAAGGTGCCCGTGGCCCTGTGAAGGGAGGGCGAGTGGACTCTGAAGGGGTCTTTAGCCAAGGCGGCCGGGCAGGGGGGCAGCGGGGCGGGAAAATGGCGTCCATGGAAGTACTGCGCTAGCATTGAGATATGAGCGGTGGGAAGGCGCCTTCATCCACATATCAGGCCATTTACGCCACTGTCCGGCGCATCCCGATGGGGCGCGTGGCGAGCTACGGGCAGGTCGCGGCGGTAACCGGACTGGTCAACGCCGCGCGGCAGGTGGGGTATGCCCTGCACGCGCTGCCGGCAGGATCCACCGTCCCCTGGCACCGGGTCGTGAACGCCCAGGGCGCGATCAGCCTGCGGGACCACCACGCGCTGACCCAGCGAATGCTGCTTGCGCGCGAAGGAGTGCGATTCGACGCACGGGGTCGGGCGGATTTCGCCCGCTTCGGATGGGCGCCGAGGCGGTCCGTCGGCGTGAAAAAAGGGAGGTCAGGATGAGTGATTCATCGAAACAACCGGGCGGCACTCCGATCAACCCGGGTGTGGACATCGGGCACGTCCATCTCAAGGTGGCCGACCTGGAGCGGGCGCTTGGTTTCTACTGTGGCGTGCTCGGTTTCGAGTTGACCCAGCGGTACGGGGAAGGGGCCGCCTTCGTGAGCGCGGGAGGGTACCACCACCACATCGGCCTCAATACCTGGGAGAGTCTCGGCGGGTCGCCGCCCCCTCCGGGAACCACAGGCCTCTACCACACCGCCATCCGCTACCCCGACCGAGTCTCCCTGGCCGATGCGCTGCGTCGGGTGCTCGATGCCGGCATCCGCCTGGACGGGGCGAGCGACCATGGAGTGAGCGAGGCCCTCTACCTGCGCGACCCCGACGACAACGGCGTCGAGCTGTACCGCGACCGGCCCCGCGAGGAGTGGCCGCGCGACGCGACCGGCGCGCTGGTCATGGTCACAGGCCCGCTGAACATCCGCGCGCTGCTGCGGGAGGCACCCCGACCAACCAACCCCACCGGAGACCCCGCATGAGCAGCAGTCACGAGATGACCACCACCACCTTCGAGCTCGACGGCTTCCACATCACGCAGAGCCTCGGCGTGGTCCGCGGCATCAGCGTCCGCTCGCGAAACGTCTTCGGGACCATCGGCGCCAAGCTCGAGACCCTCTTCGGCGGCAACATCACGCTGCTGACCACGCTGTGCGAGCGCACGCGGCAGGAGGCGTTCGACATCATGCTGACCCACGCCCACCAGATGGGCGCCAACGCCGTGGTCGGGGTGCGCTACGACGCCACCGAACTGATGCCGGGCGTCACCGAAGTGCTCTGCTACGGCACCGCGGTGGTGGTGCGCGAGCAGCTGACCAGCGGAACGGAGTAGCGCCGGTGGCTACGCGGGATCCGCTGCAGGAGATTCCCGGGGTCGGCCCCAGCATCGCGGCCGACCTCCGCGCCCTCGGCATCCGCTCGGTGGGACAGCTCCGGGGTCGGAACCCGCAGCGACTCTACGAGCAACTCAGCGAGCTGCAAGGCCCACAGGACCCCTGCGTGCTCTATGTGTTCCGCTGCGCGGTCTACTACGCGAGCACCCCGAAACCGAAGCCGTCTCTCCTCAAGTGGTGGAACTGGAAAGACAGGGCATGACCGCCAAGCCCGACCTGCTCCGCGCCCTCCGCGCCAAGCTCAAGCGCGACATGCCCATTACGAGGGCGCTCGGGATCCGCGTGGTGGGCAACGAGGGTGGCGGGCTCGTGTTGAGCTCGCCCCTGGAGCCGAATATCAACCACAAGGGAACGGCGTTCGCCGGCAGCCTCAACGCCACCGCCACCCTGGCCGGGTGGGGCACCATCTGGCTGGCGCTGCGCGAGCACGGGATCCGCTCTCACGTCGTCATCCAGGACAGCACGGTGCATTACTTCCGCCCCGTGACCGGCGACTTCACCGCCCGCTGCAAGGCGCCGTCGGCGACGGCGATCGAACGGCTGGTCAAGTCGGTTGCGAAGAAGGGCCGGGGCCGCATCGAGCTCGACGTGACGGTCGCCGATGCGTCAGGCGATGCGGTGCGGTTTCATGGGAGGTATGTGGCGTTTAGGGCCGACGGGGGCAAGGACACCTCCGCTCGAGCTCGTGGCTAAAGCCACGGCTCGGCTGAGGTCGCTGAAGCGACACCTGCAATCGTGGTCGATCCACCGATCGTCACCCCCGCGAACGCGGGGTCCAGGAACAAGAAGACGCCGGGTCGAGAGGCCCGGCGTTCCGTTGCGATGAAGACTGGCAGCGAACAGCGCTAATTCACGCGCATCGTGGCGGGAATGCCCAGCGGATAGCGCCGATTGATGGGCGTTGTCGCCGGCTTTCCGGGCGTTGGCCTCGCGCCCGGACCCGGGGCCAGTTTCACCGCCGCTAGCGGGACGTCGGGGCAGGAGGTGTAGTAGTCGCCGACCCGCACCGACTGGGCGATGGTGGCGGGGTCGGCGCTGGCACGGATACGCTCGAGGCAATCTCCCGGTGGGTCGTAGGAGAGATACTGCTCCCGTGACAAGAGCCGTCCGGCCTCCGCTGACCACACCAACGCATCGAATGCGAGCACTCCTACCGTGGGACCGGTGCCGATCTCCTGGACGCCACCCACCACCGTCCATCGTTCCAGCCGAGTCTCGGCATCGTAGTACTCCCGGCCGTAGTAGAAGTCCTGTCCATCACCGCGCCACGCCACACGACCACCGGCCGCCGCAGTCGAGGTGACACTTGTCGGCCATGGGTCTCCAGTACAACTCAGGACTGTCTCCTCTCGTGAGGACAGGGCAACGCTCTGCCCTCCACGGAGGGGAATCAGCCGCCGGTACTCTCCACTCTGGTTGGGTCGCGAGAGGCAATCGTCGTTGAACCCCCAGGTGAACTCGACATAGATCCAGTCTCCTGTGGGCGACACGCTCACCAATTCCGGAGTGTACCCTGCCCATTGCCAATGGAGTTGTGCGCCGCCCAGGTTTGCCGGAAAACTCGCCGTCACGTTGGTGTCCGAAACCCGGCGGTCCGGGTCGGCGGAACCAAGACGGAGCCACAGATCGGTTCGGCTCCACAAGTTGCCGGTGGTCGTTTCCGGCCGCAGGTAGGCGGTGTCCTGCTCGAGGAAGACGACCGCGTGGACCCCGTCACCACCGGCCCCGACCCACTGGCCGCCGGTCAGTCGGTACGTTTCGGTGCCACCGGCCGCCAACCGGCCCCCTTGAGCTACGGAGGTGAACGCCACCGGTTGCCCCGCCACCTCCACCAATTCCGGGCCACCCTGGCGTTGGATGATGGACTGCGTCTGGTACCAGGCATTGCCGGTATTCGTGATGCTGAGGCCGCACAAGGGCGTGCCAGGGCGCTCGTAGGAGAGCAGCTTGAGCGAGCCGTAGGCGTCGAGCTGACGGACGTTTGCGTCGGGTGCGCCTGGATTGGGAGCCGGCATCGAGTCGCCGGTTGCGGAATCCTCCCTGTACACCGAGGCGCCGCGAATGATGTAGTCCTTGAGTTCGCTAGCAGTAAGCGTCGGGTCCATCGCGAGCAGGAGCCCCGCTACCCCACCAACGAACGGGGCTGCGAGGGAGTTGCCACTGGGGACGCTGTGCAGCGCGCCGTTGAAATCGAGGGTGCCGACCTGCACGGCCGGAGCGAGGATCTCGGTGATCCCCGAATAGAAGCTGCCACCCTGCCAGAACTCCCCATTCTCATCAGTGCCTGCCACCAACAACAATCCAGCGCGGGCCTGGGGGCTCCCCTGCATGAGCCTCGCGACCGCCATCTCTGTTCCGAGATAGTCGCTGTTGGTAGTCTGGAGCAGCTGCTCGACGGTTCGGTAGACGGAGTAATTCCCTGCCGCCTTTACCAGGAGGCCTCCGGCAGCCGTGAACTTGGAGATGGCCAGTTCAAGGCTGCGCACGTCAGCCGAGTCGGAGGTTCCCAGTGTCATGGACATCACCAGGACCCGCACCCCACGACTGGTGGCCAGGGGTAGCACTTCCTCGACGAAGTACTCGGTGAGGTCCACCGGCTGCTGCCCATTCGCAGTCAACGCGAAGAGGCTCAACTCGGCGTTCCACATCATCCCGGCGATGCCCGCGCTATCGTCCCCGTCTCCAACCATGATTGACGCCACTTCAGATCCGTGGTCGCGGCTGACTGTCGATGGCTTCATGTCTCGCCCGGAGGGTCCGGGCTCGGATGGCGATGCCAGCATCCCGGCGAAATCGGGAAGCGCACGATTGAAGAAGAAATCCACCACGCCCACGGCGACGCGCGGCCCGCCGTAGGCACCCATCTCGCAACCCCACGCCAGCGGGGCCCGGATCTGGAGCCTGGGTCGTGTGAAGTTCGTGGGAGCCCCAAGCCAGTCGCTGCGCTGGGCACCCGGACCATCGCCGGGATATCTGCCGTACAAGGCGGCGCCGGAGCGCCACTTGCTGGGCACGGCATAGTCCACACCAACCCTCGACATGATGGCCCGCTGCAGCGAATCGACCGCCTGATAGCTGGCGCCTGGATCCGGGAACCGAATGATGTACTCCCCTGCATTCGGGTTTCCCGAAATGATCTCGCCCTGCATCTCCACCAAGAAAGCGCGAATCGTGGTGCCACTGGTGGAGTCGTCGAACCTGACACGGAAGACGTTGCGGTAGGCGATCGTCACCGTATCACCGGGCGGAGTGGCCACGAGGGTCGTGTCGGCTACGGTACTCAGCTTGCGCGACGCCGGCACCACCGGCCGCGTCGTGTCCGGTACCTCGGCATCCACCGTCAAGACTAATGCCGGCGCCGCGCCCCCCTCCTTCGTCAGGAACACAATGCGCCCCTGCTTGTCCTCGTCGGTCTTCTTGAGGAGCCAGCCCTCGTTGGGCGTACCGCCCAGGAACGCGATTACATCCGCCGTCACGTCAAAGTCGACCGTGCCGGTCATGCCGGTTGTCACCATCGCCTGTGCCGTGCGCGGCGACGCCCACGGCGGGCTGGTGGTGCTCGCCATGGCCCACTCCGTAGCGCCCGAGCACTCCTTGGTCGTGTTGTTGGGGCTGCTGTCGATCGCGCAGTTGTAAGTCTCCCCCGCTTCCGTCCACGGCACCGTCAGCCGGTGCACGTCGATCGTCCGCCCGGTCGGCCCCCAGTTCTCGGTGGTGCGCCCGATGGTAAGCCGCAGCGTGGCATTGGTCAGCGTGCCGGTGCCGACCGCAGCCGCGATCGCCGCCTGATCAAACCCGACCAGGGAGCGGAGCGGCTGTGCCACATCCATCGAGTCCTTCCACCCGCCGTTCCGGTTCGGGTGCTTGGACGTGACGTACCCATCGCGCGAAGCGGTGAGCGTGGTCGACGTCGCCACGGACAGGGCACGCGGCGCAGGGGAGGGACCGGTCGCCGAGTCGGGGTCCTGGCAGGCACCAAAGGACAGGACCAGGGCAAGGGACATCAGCATGAGACGCTCCAAGCCGAGGGTGGCGGCATACCGGCGGGCGGCAGGCATCGGGAACTCCACGAATTGTCGTGAGGGGGCTGCCGCCAATCTAGGCCCCCCCCCCCCCCAGCTTGGCAAGAGGGGGGCCAGTTCGGCGGGACAACGGGCCGGAATCTGGACCCCGGCTTTCGCCGAGGTGACGATCTACCCACGTGGCAGATTGCTCGTGTCGCTTCAGCGACATCAGCCAAGCAGTGGCTTCAGCCACGAGCTCGAGAGCCGGTGCTAAGTTCCCCCCATGCCTCTCACCACCCGCTGGTTCGTCCGCTCCGCGCTGGCCTGGATGCTCCTGGCGCTGGCCGGAGGCGTGCTCCTCGCCACCGGCGTGGCCCCGCGCATTCCGGGCACCGACGTGGTGCTTCCCTACCCCACCTACATCCATCTCGTCACGGTCGGCTGGCTCAGCAACCTCATCTTCGGCGTGGCGCTCTGGCTCTTCCCGCGCTACACCGCCGAGCAACCGCGCGGAAGCGACGCCCTGGGCTGGGCCAGTTACGCCGGGCTGAACGCAGGGCTGCTCCTGCGCCTGATCGGTGAGCCGGCGCAGCTGGCCGGCGCCGGCGGCCGGACGCTCCTCCTCCTCTCGGCGGGGCTGCAGCTCCTGGGCGGCTGGGCCTTCGTCCTCAACATCTGGCCCCGCGTGAAGGCGAAGTAGCGTGCCATTCCTCAGCGTGCTGCTGGTCCGCACCGCCCTCTGCTGGCTCGCCGCGGGCGTGGCGATGGGCGCCCTCCTCCTCGCGTCGAAGGCGGCGCCGCTCCCCGCCGGCGTGTTCCGGCTCTTTCACATGCATTCGGAGGCGGTGCTGATCGGGTGGATGGTGCAGCTGGCGATGGGCGTGGCGTGGTGGATCCTGCCGAAATACCCGCGGCTGCCGGAACGCGGACCGGCGGCGCCGGTGTGGGCCGCCTGGCTGCTGCTTAACATTGGAGTGGTGCTGGCGGGGATAGGGCGGAGCGTCGGCGCGCCCGACGGCGTGGTCGTGGCGGGGAGGGTGGCGGAACTGCTCGCGGCCGCCGCCTTCGCGGCGGCTGCCTGGCCGCGGATCAAGGCGTTCGGGCGCTAGAAGTCCTTCCGGCGGAACACCCGGCTCGCCAGCAGCAGCGGCACCGTGGCCTGCACCGCGAGCGCCAGCAGTACCGTCACCCGCCCCAGCGACGTCCCGAAGAACTTCTCGAAGACCGCCCCCGTGTACCCCATCAGCGCCGCCGTGTCGAACTGCAGGAGCAGCAGCACTCTCCCGAGGTCGATGGGGTTGAGCAGCGTGAGCGCCAGCACCGGCCGCTCGAGCGGGTACTCCCGGAACATCGTGATGAGGAGCAGGATGACGCCGTCGTAGAGCACGGCGCAGCCGAGCCAGATCAGGATGGCACCGCCGAGCCCCTTGGCGCGGTCGTCGAAGAGGATGGCGAGCAGCATCGCCACCGCGGTGAACACGAAGGTCAGCAGCAGCCCGCCAGCGAACAGCATGCTCAACGGGCCCCAGAGCGCCGCCTCCGCCTTTGCATGAATCGCGAAGGGGAGCCCCACCCCGAGCAGGAACGCGCCGGCCAGCGGCAGCGCCAGCCCCAGGTACAGCCCCGCGAACAGCGACCTTCTCCCCACCGGCTGGGCCAGCAGGAGTTCGGTGAACTCCCGGGCGCTGTAGACGTACATGGTGCCGAACACAACGCTCACCAGCGGCACAAAGAGCAGCACCACATTCAGGAGCGACAGCACCACCCGGGCTCCCTCGCCGCCGAACCGGAACAGGACGTCCGTAAGCAGGAAAAGGAAGAGGGTGTACACCAGCACCGCCCGGCTCCGCACCACGTTGTGCAGTTCGTACTTCAGCACCCGCACCGTGGTCGTCATGCGCCACCCCGCGTGAGGAGCGCGGCCATGGCCCGCTCGAGACCGGTCTCCCCGGTCCGCGCCTTGAGCCCGGCCAGCGGGCCGGCGTACCGGATCTTTCCCTCCACCAGGAACACCAGGTCCTCCGCCAGCTCCTCCAGCTCCGCGATCAAGTGCGAACTCAGCACCACGGTGGCTCCCGCGTCGCGCACCCGGCGGATCTTGTCCTTCAGGATGCCGCTCGCCACCGGGTCGAGCCCCGCCGTCGGCTCGTCGAGAATGAGAAGTGCGGGGCGGAAGAGGAACGCAATGGCGGCGTTGAGCTTCTGCCGCGTGCCCCCCGACAGGACACGGACCGGGCGGTCGAGCGCGCCCGATTCCCCGAACCAGTCGAGCAGCTCCCCGTCGGTGGCGGCGGCGTGTCCGCGCAGGTCGCGCAGCATGTCCACCACTTCCCGCCCGGTGAGGTTGTCCGGGAACCGGGGCGCCTGTGGCATGTAGCCGAGGCCCCGGCGGTACTCGAAGCCGCCGTCGAGCGTGGCGCCCGCGAGCACGATGCTCCCCTCGTCGGGGCGCACCAGGCCGAGGAGGCACTTGATGAGGGTGGACTTGCCGGCGCCGTTGGGGCCGACCAGCGCCGTGACCCGGCCCGCCCCCAGCCGGATGTCCACGCCGTCGAGCGCCGTCAGCCGCCCGAAGCGCTTCCGCAGCGCGCGGAACTCAACCGCCGGCGCGGCGACAGCTGGCTCGGTCACGCCGGCACCCGCATCAGCGGCCGGTCGTCCCGCAGCGTTTCCGGCGTGAGCACCGGCATGACGCGCTCGGCGGCGTCGAGCAGGTCCACGAAGAAGCTCCGGAGCAGGATGAGCGACGGCTCGTGCTGCGCCACCAGCAGGGAGAAGAGCCGCACCGGGTGGAAGGGGACGTCGCCGAAACCGTCGTGGTCGAGGTCGTACCCCTCGTAATGGTCCCAGTAGTTCCCGCGGAAGGTGCTCACGTTGCTCCGGCTGTTGGTGGACACGTCGAAGGAGTTCCGCAGGAAGACGTTCCGGGCGAACCGGTTCCCCTCGGCGTCGGCCAGGACCCGCACCGCCCAGCCATTGGCCTCGAAGGTGTTGCCGGTGACCTCGTTCCGGGCCGACCCCTCGAGGTACATCCCGACGGTGTTCTCGCGGAAGCTGTTGCCGAGGATGCGGCTGTCGCGGATCTCCTTCAGGAGGAGGCCGTACGAGGCCGCCCCCCAGTTGTCGGCGAAGGTGTTCCCCTGCATCAGCATGCTCCGGGTATACATGACGGCCACGCCGGCGCCGTTGTTGACGAACCGATTGTCCCGGTACTCGCACCGGTGGGAGAACATGAAGTGGAGGCCGTATCGGAGGTTGCCGGTGCTCAGGTTGCCGATCACCCGCGCGTCCTCGGCAAACTCCAAATAGATCCCGTCGCGGTGCCCCGTCACGCGGTTGCCGTCGACGGTTACGTCGCGGGAGTGGAAGAGGTGGATCGCGTTGCCGGCCGACATCTCGGCCGTGGACGTGCCCTGCACCACGTTGCGGGAAATCCGGCAGCCCCTGCTCCGCGACAGGTAGATGCCGAAGAAGGTCCCCTCCAGACGGCTGTCCTCCACGACGCAGTTGGCCACGCTGTCGAACAAGATGGCGGCGCGGTCCTCGACGTAGCTCGGCTCGACGTGCCGCAGCGTCAGTCCGCGGAAGGTGACGTCATCGGCCGTGACGACGAAGATCTCATGGTCGCCGCCGACGAACACGGCGCCGGAGTCGCCGACGATGGTGACCGGCACCGCCACCCGGATGACCGGCTCCGAATAGTTCCCCGCCCGGACGTTGATCCGGCCGCCCGGGGCCACTCGCGCCAGCGCCTCGGTGACGGTGCGCACCGGCCCCGCCGGGTCGACCACCACGAGCGCCTGCGCGGGGAGCGCCGCGGGCGCGGCGAGGAGGAGCCCGCCGAGGAGGCGGGCGGGAGCGCGGAGGGTCATCGGGGTGGAAAGCTATGCCGGCGCGCGGGCGTCGGCGAGGACTTGTGCCCAGTCGAGGAGCGTGCCGCCGAGGGCCGCCCGCAGGCTGTCGCCGGCGGAGCGTGGCACGGCCACGAGGTTGCTCGCCATCGGGCTCCGGACCGCGTCGGTGCGGAGGAAGGCTGCATCCTGCGCGGGGATGAGCGTGCCGGGGTGCCGGAAGTCGTTGACCCACGCCGACTGCACCTGCTCGGGCGGCACCGTTCCGTTCACGGCGAAGGTGGCCAGGCACCCGGCATCGTCGAAGAGGTAGACCTTGCCGGTCCGCGTCACCAGCTCCGCCGCGAAGCGCGGGTCCGCGATCGTCATGTGGCAGTGATCGCAGTCCCGCTCGCCGAGGACGATCGGCACCGGGCCCGGTGCGGCGCAGGCGAGCACGGCCGCGCCCAGGAGCGTGGCCGCGGCAGGCAGCGAGGCGAGGCGGCTCACGCCGCGGCGACCCTCGCGCGCCGGTAATCGAGCAGCGCGAGCGCCACGATGAGACCCACGGCGCCGATCAGCACCCAACCGCCCGAGGCGGGCCAGCTCGTCGCGTGGAAATTGAGAATCTGCTTGCTGCCGATCAGGGGCGGCTGATAGGACATGCCGGGCACCTTGATGGCGGCGTGCGGGTCGAGGTTGTGCCCGTAGTCGTACGACCACTTGTAGAAGTCCGCGAGCCCCGCCAGCGAGAAGAGCAGGAGCGTCACGGCGTAGCCCGCGAGCAACCCGCGCTTCCCCAGCGCGGCGACGAGGATGCCGGCGGCGATCAGCCCGGCGATGATCTTCGGCATGAAGCGGAGCTCGGGGATGTCGTCCGGCTCGATCGCCTTCATCCCGATGTAGTGGTTGAGCCCGTTGATGCTGTTCAGATCCTGGGGCTTTTCCCCCACGATCTTGTCCACCGCGATGTAGAGGCCGATGCCCTCGGGATACTGCGGCGCCTCGAGTCCGATGTGCCAGAGCGGCAGGACGTAGACGACCGCCATGGCCAGGGCGGCCAGGGCGACGATGACGCGGGTGGTGCGGGACATGGCATGGGCCTCGGTGCGCGGTGCGGGAGGGGGACCGTCCCCCTCCCGCCCGCGGGTAGTCTACTGGCCGGCTGGCTTGTTGGCCACGAGCGCCACGCTGCTGCCGCGCGGCGACACTCGCACCCAGCCCTGCATCTCCTGGTGAAGCGCCGAGCAGAAGTCGGTGCAGTAGAACGGGAACACCCCGACCTTGGACGGCACCCAGACGATGGTGCGGGTCTCACCCGGCATGATCAGGAGCTCGGCGTTGTTGAGCCCGGTGATCGCGAAGCCGTGCGGCACGTCCCAGTCCTGCTCGAGGTTGGTGACGTGGAAGTACACCGAGTCGCCCACCTGCACGCCCTCGATGTTGTCGGGCATGAAGTGGCTGCGGATGCTCGTCATCTTGACGTGCACCGTGCGGCCGCTCCGGGTGACGCCGGTGGCCGACTCGCTCAGCGCCGCGTACGGATCGGCGTTGGTGGCCAGGTCGAAGGTCTTGATCTGCTTCTCGGTGAGCAGCGACGCCGGGATGGCCTGGGCGTAGTGCGGCTCGCCGATGGTGGGGAAATCGAGGAGCAGCTGCATCTTGGGGCCCGAGATGTCGATCAGCTGCGCGGACTGGGTCAGCTCCGGGCCGGTCGGCAGGTAGCGGTCCTTGGTGATCTTGTTCAGGGCCACCACGTACTTGCCCCAGGGCTGCTTGGTGTCGCCGCCGGGGATCGAGAGGTGCCCGATGGAATAGTAGGTCGGGATGCGGTCGAGGACGGTGAAGTCGGTGAGCGACCACTTCACGATCTCCGACGACAGGAACATCGAGGTGTACGCGTTGCCCTTGCCGTCGAACTCGGTGTGGAGCGGGCCGAGGCCGGGCTCCTTGACCTCGCCGGCGAGGACGGCGTCGTACTTCAGGATCGGGACGCCGCTCACCTCGCCGTCGAAGGCCTTGTCCTCGATCGCCTTCAACATCTTCGAGAAGGAATGGACCGGGATCACGCTCGCCAGCTTTCCGCCCGCCGCGATCAACTCGCCCGAGGGGTCCACGTCCACGCCGTGCGGCGACTTCGGCGTCGGCAGGTAGTACACCACGCCGGGGCAGTCCCTCGCGTCCAGGAAGGTGGTGCTCGTCTCGATCGTGCTCGTCGCGACGTGGCTCTTGGGATCCATCACGTTGTGGGCGTACCGGGCCGGCACCTGCTTCGCCTTCCCGTCCTGCACGCACTGCTCGGCGGCCGTCCAGTGCACCGCCGCGATGAAGTCCTTGTCCTTCTGCGAGGCGTTGACCTCGAGCAGCGTGCTGGCCTCCTCACTGTTGTAGGAGGTGAAGAAGGACCACTCGCGCGAGGGGCCCTTGCCGGAGTGTGACAGATCGTAGTTGAAGCCAGGCATCAGGATCTGGAAGGCGATCTTCATGCGCCCGGTCGCACTGTCCACCTTGATGAAGGTCAACAGGCCGCGGAAGTTCTCCTTGTACGAGGCGATCGGCACGTCGGCCTGCGGGGTCGGGACGCTGAAGCGCGTCGCGGCCACCGAGTACTCGGTGTTCTCCGTGACGAACGGCGACGCATGGTTCCCGGCCGAGTGCGGGATCTCGATGATCTCGGCGGTGGTGAAGTCGGTCAGGTCGATGCGCGCCACCCGCGGGGTGTTGTTGCCGTTGATGAAGATCCAGCGGCCGTCCGGCACGCCGCCGGTCATCGAGAGCTCGGGATGGTGCGAATCGTCCCACGGCACGAAGCCGTAGGAGGTGTTCAGCATCGGCTTGGTCTCCTCGCTGTACCCGTAGGCGTTCTCGGCGTTCTGCGAGAAGACGGGGAGCACCTTGAGGAGCCGGCCCGACGGCAAGCCGTACACCCCGAGCTGGCCGCTGAAGCCGCCGGAAGTGAAGAAGTAGAACTCGTCGTACTGCCCGGGGGCCACGTACACCCGCTGGGCCGCGTCCGCGGCGCCGGCGACGGGCTCGCCGCCCTTGCCGCACCCGGCCAGCGCGAGCGCCGCGACGGCGGCACCCAGCATGGCACGGGACCGAACTGACAGACTGCTCGACATGGTCGTCCCTCCTGGAACGGTTGAGCCCCTGTCCGGGGCCGTGTTACTGCGCAGGGGCCGGGGGCGTGGTGGTCCGGAGATACTCGACCACCTCACGGGCCTGCTCCTGCGTCAGGCCCTGGTTCGGCATCTGGGTCATGTACTCGCCGAGCAGCTTCTTCACGTCCGGATGCCGGGTGTACATCTCTTGCGGGTTGAGGATCATGTTCATCGCGAACTCGGGGGTCACCTTCTCGGTGATGCCGCCGAGCGCGGGGCCGACGTAGCGCTCACCGAGCTTGTGGCAGGCGGAGCACTTGGCGACGAAGATCTTCTCCCCCTCGGCCGCCTCGTCCTTGTCGATTGGCCCGAGGTCCAGAGGTTCGGTCACGGGGCCGATCCCGTGGGTCAATTGCCACGGAGTGAGGTCACTCCCGGCGGCGGCCGGCGCGGCCCCGGCTGCGGGAGCAGGGGCCTTCTCTCCCCCGCCGCAGGCCACGACGCCGAGGATGGAAGTCAGGGTGATTGCGTGAAGCCAGCGCTGTCCAGCCATGTGAGTCCTCTGTCCGGTCGAGAAGTTGAGTCATCCCTGCCCGGCGTTCGGCGCGGTCGTGAACCACGCTTCACGGCAAGGATGGCGATTGCATTAGAAACGGTTGTTAAATTATCATCGTCGTATGATGTTTATCACTATTCTTTCTGAAGCCGTCTTCACACTTTGCTCACGGTCCTGAATGCTTTCCCAAACCGCCGAATACGCGCTCCGAACGGTGCTCTATCTTGCGGCAAGGCAAGGAGATGAGCTCCATCGCGTCAGCGAGATCGCGGAGGACCTGGACATCCCGCAGAACTACCTCTCCAAGACGCTCCACCTCTTGGCGCGGGCCGGCGTCCTTACCTCCAGCCGCGGAAAGCACGGCGGTTTCCGCCTCTCCAAGCCGCCCTCCAAGATCACTCTTGCCGAAGTGGTGGCGCCATTCGACGGGCCGACGGGCGCCCGGATCTGCCTCCTCGGCCGGGTGGCCTGCAGCGACAAGGACCCGTGCCCGGCGCACGGGCGGTGGAAGTCGGTGTCCAATGAAGTCTCCACGTTCTTCCGGGAGACGAAGGTGAGCGACCTGCTGGAGAGTCCGGTGGCGAGGGTGAAGCGCGCTTAGATTCCCCGCATGCCCGATCCCGCAACGAGAATCCGCGGCGCCTGGAGCGCCCTGTCCCCCATGCCGGCCGGCACCTGGCTCTTCAGCCGACTCCTCGGCTGGATGGTCCCGTACACCGGCACCGCCGGCGCCCACGTCCGCGAGCTCCGCCCCGGCTACGCCCGCGTCACGCTTCGCGACCGGCGTAAAGTCCGCAATCACCTCCGCTCGATTCACGCCGTCGCCCTCGTCAACCTCGGCGAGGTAACCAGCGGCCTCGCGATGATCACGGGACTCCCCGCCGGCGTCCGGAGCATCGTCACCCACCTCGAGATCGACTACCTCAAGAAGGCGCGCGGCACCCTTACCGCCGAGGCGACGGTGACGATCCCGGAGGTGCGGACGACGCTGGACTACCTGGTCCACGCCGACCTCCGGGACACCGCGGGCGACACGGTGGCGCGCATCTCGGTGACCTGGCGGCTCAGTCCGCCCCAGGCCGCCGCATGACCAGCACCGCGTTCACGAAGCAGGCCGGCATCGAGGTGCCGCTCATCTGCGGCG
>Ga0116153_10000798_pt1 | contig 34991 bp, 31 predicted proteins | sample AD_UKC028_MetaG_FD_89896 | JGI IMG/M metagenome (GOLD analysis project Ga0116153, IMG submission 89896) | Active sludge microbial communities of municipal wastewater-treating anaerobic digesters from USA - AD_UKC028_MetaG | ecosystem: Engineered > Bioreactor > Anaerobic > Digestate | place: USA...
ATCCGGCGCTCGTTGTCGGGCGTGGACACCAGGGCCAGCTTCCGGGGCAGCAGGAAGTTGCGGGCGTAGCCGTCGGCCACCTCCAGCACCTCGCCGACCTTGCCGAGCTTATCGACGTCGCTTCTGAGTATGACTTTCACGTTAGATCTCCCCTCACCTGCCGATGTACGGCAGGAGCGCCAGGAAACGGGCGCGCTTGGCGGCCTGACGGAACTGGCGCTGATGCTTGGCGCAGTTGCCGGAACGCTTGCGCGAGAAAAGCTTGCCCTGCGAGGTGCACAGCTTCTGCAGCGTGCGGATGTCCTTGTAGTCCACGCGCGCGGGCTCGAGCGGCGGCAGGGTGGGCACGGTGGTCGGCCCGGTCGCCGACGGGACCGCGGGAGCCGCGGGGACCGCCGGAACCGCCGGAGCCCCGGGCGCGCCTTCGGCCGGCTTCTTGCCGCGCCGGCAGAAGCGGCACTGGTTCTTCTTGGGCGGGAGCTTCTTCTTGTCCTTCTTCTTGAACTTGCCGACCTTCTTCTTGAAGAACGCCACGATCGCTGATCCTCCCGGGCCGGGAACCGGCCCTCAAATCCTCAGAACGGAATGTCCTCGCTGGCCTCGAAGTTCTCCTCCGCGCCATCCGGAGGCTCGGGGGCGTCGCCCGCCGGCGCCTTGCCGGGGGCGGCCGGGCGGGCCGGTCTGGCTCCGGCGGCCCCGGCCGGACGGGCCGGAGCGCCCCCGCCGCCGGCGGCGCCGGCGTCGCGGGTGCCCAGGAACTGGAAGTTCTCGCCGACCACCTTGAGCTTGGAGCGCTTCTGCCCGGTGGCGCGGTCCTCCCAGCTGTCGAGCTTGAGGCGCCCCTCCAGGAAGAGCGGCCGGCCCTTGGCCAGGTACTGCCCGGCCAGTTCGGCCTGCCGGCCCCAGACGTCCACGTCGACGAATGTGGTCTCCTCGCGCATCTCTCCGCTGCCCTTGTCGCGCCACTTGCGGTTGACGGCCAGGCCGAAGCTGGCCACGGCCATGCCGCTGGGCGTGTAGCGGATCTCCGGGTCGCGCGTGAGGTTGCCCATCAGGAAAACCCGGTTGAGATTGGGCACGGTTCGCCTCCTGTCTTCGGGCCGGGGTTACTGGGCGGGCGCCCCTGCGCCGCCGGCGGCCATCGGACGGGCCATGCCGTCGCGCGGCGGGCGGTTCTCGCGGAAGCCGCCGCGGTCCGGCCGGTCGCCGCGGTCGCGGTCACGGCCGCCATCGCGGTCGCGGCCCTCGCGGTCGCCGTGTCCGAAACCCTCCTCCTCCGGCTCCACCGCGAAGACCGGGAAGGCCTCGCCGTCCTCGTCGACGGTGATCAGCACGCGCAGCGAGGTCTCGCTGAGCTCCGCGGCGCGCTGGACCTTGACGATGGAGTCGCCCTCGGCGTTGAAGTGCGCCAGGTAGTAGGTGCCCCGGCGCCGCTTGGCGATGGGGTAGGCGAGCTTGCGCTCGTCCCAGCGGTCGCAGTTGACCACCTGGCCGCCGCCCTTCTCGATGACCGCGCGGAGTTCCTCGATCACCTTGGCGTGATCCTGTCTGGCGCGGTTGCTGTCCACCACAAACATGGCTTCGTAGAGCTTCAAGTTCCTCCCTCCGATTTGACCGGCCCGGCAGACCCCTCCGTCGGGGCCGCATTGAACCGGTTCATGCAGGCTTCCAACCCCTCCTCGGCCCAGACCCGGACGGCGCTCGCCGCCCTCTCTACGGCCGGACCGATCTGTGTCTCGTCCGACTTGCTGAAACGTCCCAGGACGTAGTTGACCGAACTTCCCCGGCACTCGCCGATGCCCAGGCGCAGGCGCGGGAACTCCGGCGTGCCCAGCTCCCTCATGACCGACTCCAGCCCGTTGTGGCCCCCGGACGACCCCCCGGAGCGGACCCGCAGCCGGCCGAGCGGCAGGTGGAAGTCGTCGCAGACCACCAGCAGCGCCCGAGGCTCGAGCCCGTAGAAGTCGACCACCGCCCGCGCCGAGCGTCCCGACTCGTTCATGAAGGTCTGCGGGCAGGCCAGCAGGACCTTCTCCGCGCCCAGGCGGGCCTCGGCGACCAAGGCGCGGAAGCGCTGCTTCTCGACCCTCTCGCCAAGCTCCCCGGCCAGACGCTCGACCACCCGGAACCCGACGTTGTGGCGGGTGTCCCGGTACTCGTCCCCGGGGTTGCCCAGGCCCAGCACGGCCAGCACGCGGCGGCTCCCTTCCCGCCCGGCAGCCTACTTCTTCTCCTCCTTGGCCTCGGGCTTCTTGGCCTCGGCGGCCTTCTCGGCGGCGGCCGGAGCCGCGGGGGCGGCACCCTCGGCGGCTTCGCCCTCGGCCTCCTCCTTCTTGGCGGTGAGCACTTCCGGCCCGGCGGCGCCCTCGACGGCCACGGCGGCCTCCAGGTCCTTCTCGGTGCGCGGCGCCTCGACCGCCACCACCACCGCCTCCGCGGCGGTGGCCAGCTTGACCTCGGCCGGGAGCTTGACTTCCCGGGCGCGGATCACGTCGCCGATGGCCAGCGCGGAGATGTCCAGGCGGATCTCCTCCGGGATGTTCACCGGCAGACACTCCACCTCGAGCTCGCGGATCACCGCGTTGGTCACGCCGCCGGAGGCCGCCCCGGCGGGCGTGCCGCGCAGCAGGACCTTGACCTTGACCACGATGGTCTGGTCGGCGCGGACCTCCTGGAAGTCGGCGTGGATGGGCCGGTGGCTGACCGGCGCGTACTGGATATCCTTGATCATCGCCTGGCGCTCGGCCGGGTCGGCGCCCTCGATGCTCAGGGTGACCAGGCGGTCGCCGTGGGCCAGGGCCGCCTCGAGCACCGCGCGGTCCATCTGGATGCTGGACGTCTTGCGCCCGGCGCCGTAGAGCACCGCCGGCACCAGCCCCTTGCCGCGCAGGCCGCGGGACGGACTGGTCCCCGCCGCGGAGCGGACGGCTGCCTTGAGAACCGTGAATTTCTTAGCCATGAGCTTGGACTCCTTATCGCGGCCCCGGGCCGCACCCTAAACGAAGAGCCGGCTGAGCGACTCGTCCTTGCGGATCCTGCGGATGGCCTCGCCGAGCAGGCCCGCCACCGAAAGCACCTTGAGCTTGATCCCCGCTACCTCGCCGTGGCGCGGGATCGTGTCGGTCACCACCACCTCGTCGGCCCCGGCGGCGCGCAGCCGCTCGCAGGCCGGACCGCAGAACACCCCGTGGGTGACCATGGCCCGCACCGAGCGGACCCCCGCGTTCCGGCAGACCTTGATGGCCTGGCTGATGGTCCCGGCGGTGGTGATCATGTCGTCGACGATGACCGCGTCCTTGCCCTTGACCTCGCCGATCACGTAGCCGCACTCGACCTCCGCGTCGCCGGTGCGGCGCTTGTCGACCAGGGCCAGGCTGGCGTTGAGGCGCTTGGCGAAGGCGTTGGCGGTCTTGAGGCGGCCCGGATCGGGCGCCATGACCACCAGGTTGTCCAGGGGCAGGCCGATGTCGTGGATGTAGCGGATCATCACCGGCGTGGCCAGCAGGTGGTCCACCGGGATGTCGAAGAACCCCTGGATCTGCGAGGCGTGCAGGTCCATGGCCAGCAGCCGGTCGATGCCCGCGGTGGAGAGCAGGTTGGCCACCAGCTTGGCGGTGATCGGCACCCGGCCCTCGTGCTTGCGGTCCTGCCGGGCATAGCCGAAGTAGGGCATGACCGCGGTGATGCGCTTGGCCGAGGCCCTGCGCAGGGCGTCGATGATGATCAGCAGCTCGAGCAGGTGCTCGTTGACCGGCGGGCAGGTCGGCTGGATGACGAAGCAGTCCTTGCCGCGGACGTCCTCGAGGATGCGCACCTTGCTCTCGCCGTCCGGGAAGTGGCTGACCTCCGTCTCGGTCAACGGCTGGCCGAGGTGGTGCGAGATGGCCCGGGCGAGCTCGGGGTGCGCGTTGCCGGCAACCAGGCGCATCTTGTCCACGTTCACCTGCCTCCTGCCGGGCCGGCCGCGCGCCGCGCCAGGGCGGCTTCCACGGCGGCCAGGTCCTCGGGGGAATTCACGCCCAGCGCCTCGTCCGGATCGTCGGTCTTCAGAGCGGCGACGCCCAGCCCGTCGGCGATAAGCAGCCCGACCACGTCGGTGAGGTAGTATTCTCCCTGCGCGTTCTTATTAGTCAAGCGACCGAGGCGCGCGAAGAGCTCCCCGGCCCGGAAGCAGTAGGACCCGGAGTTCACCTCGCGCACGGCCAGTTCCGCAGGTGTCGCGTCCTTGGCCTCGACAATCCGCAGCACCCGACCGCCGGGGTCCTCCACCGAAGAGGGCTTTCGGCTTTCGGCTTTCGGCTTTCGGGACGAGGGCTGTTCCGAAAGCCCAAGGCCGAATGCCGAATGCCGGCCGTCTTCCCGGATGATGCGACCGTAGGCATTCCCCGGAGGCGCGTCGAAGGTCAGCACCGCGGCCGCGGCGCGGTCCTTCCGGACCATCGCCACCAACTTGGAGAGCGTATCGGACTTCAGCAGCGGGGTGTCCCCGCAGAGCACCAAGACCTCGCCGTCGAACCCCTTGAGGAGCGGCTCGGCCTGCATGGCCGCGTGGCCGGTGCCCAGGCGCTCGCGCTGCTCGACCCACTCGACGCCGGCGGGGAGCGAGGCGGCCACCTTCTCCTTCTCGTGGCCCAGGACGCAGACGACCCGCCCGGCGCCGGCTGCCCGCGCCGCGGCGATGACCGCGTCGATCAGCGTCCGGCCGCCGGAGCGGCAGAGGACCTTGGCGACCCCGCCCATCCGCTTGCCCTGCCCGGCGGCGAGGATCACGGCGGCGAGCTTGGCGTCAGCCACGGGGGACCTCTCCACAGAGGCGCACAGGACGATGGCCGGCACTCGGCATTCGGCTATCGGCTATCGGAACGGCCGTTGTTCCGAAAGCCCAAAGCCGAAAGCCGAAAGCCCGCTGCGTTGAACTCACGGTCGCACCACCGCGCCGGTGTCGGCGCTCGAGACCATCGGGGCGTAGCGCGCCAGGTAGCCGGAAGTGACCGCCGGCGCGAGAGGCTTCCAGGACTTCCGGCGCCGGGCGAGCTCCCTGGCCGGCACCAGGAGTTCCAGCCTCCTGGCCGGGATGTCTATGCGGATGCGGTCGCCGTTCCTGACGAGCGCGATCGGCCCGCCGGCCGCCGCCTCCGGGCTGATGTGCCCGATGCACGGTCCGCGGGTGCCGCCCGAGAAGCGCCCGTCGGTGACCAGCGCCACCGAGTCGCCCAGGCCCATGCCCACGATGGCCGAGGTGGCGGCGAGCATCTCGCGCATGCCGGGGCCGCCGCGCGGGCCCTCGTAGCGGATGACGAGCACGCTGCCGGGCTTTACCTTCTTCGCGAGGATGGCCGCCATGGCCGCCTCCTCGCGCTCGAAGACCATCGCCCGGCCCTCGAACCGGCGCATCTTCTCGGAGACGGCCGACTGCTTGACCACTGCGCCGCCGGGCGCGAGTGTTCCGGAGAGAACGGCGATGCCGCCCTCCGGCGCGTAGGGCGCCTCGACCGGGCGGATGACGTCGGCGTCGAAGACCTCGGCGGCGCGGGCGATCCTGGCCACGCTCCGGCCGGAGACGGTGGGGGCGTCGTGGAGCAGCTTCCCGAGGCGCTTCTCGACCGCGGGGATGCCGCCGGCCCAGTGCAGGTCCTCCATGAAGTAGTCGCCGCCCGGCCGCAGGCTGCACAGGCGCGGCGTGGAACGGCTGAGGCGGTCGAAGTCCCTGAGCTTGAGCTCGATGCCGGCCTCGCGCGCGACCGCGACGAGGTGCAGGCAGGTGTTGGTCGAGCCGCCGATGGCCATGTCCACGCGCACCGCGTTCTCGAAGGCCTTCTTCGTGGCGATGGAGCGCGGCCGGATCCCGGCGCGGACCAGCTCCACGGCGCGGATCCCGGCCTCGCGCGCGAGCCTGGCCTTCTCGGCCGAAACGGCCAGCGCGGTGCCGGTGGCGGGCAGCGACAGGCCCAGCGCCTCGGTCAGGCAACTCATGGTGTTGGCGGTGAACAAGCCCTGGCAGGAGCCGGCGCCGGGGCAGGCCGACATCTCCAGGCAGGCGAGCTCCTTCGCGTCGATCTCGCCGGCGCGGAAGCGGCCCGTCGCCTCGAAGGCGTCGCGGACCAAATCACGGCGGACCATGCGGTGCCGGCCGGTCATCATCGGCCCGCCGGTGACCACGAGGCCGGGCAGGTCCATGCGCAGCAGGGCCATGAGCATGCCCGGGGTGATCTTGTCGCAGTTGGTCAGGCAGACCAGCCCGTCTAGGGCGTGGGCGCGCACCACCGACTCGACGCAGTCGGCGATCAGTTCGCGGCTGGGCAGGGAGTAGCCCATCCCGGCGTGGCCCATGGCCACGCCGTCGCAGATCGCCGGCACGCCGAAGCGGAAGGCGACGCCGCCGGCCTCGGCCACTCCGAGGGCGATCTCGCGGGCCAGTTCCCTCAGGTGGATGTGCCCGGGGACCAGGTCGCTCGACGAGTCGGCGATGGCGATGAAGGGCTTGGCCAGGTCGCGGCGGGCCAGCCCTGTGGCGTGCAGCAGCGCCCGGTTGCCGGCGCGCTCGATCCCGACAGTGGTCTGCCTGCTGGGCAGACCGCCCTTGCCCTGTTTCACGTCAGCCTCTGCTTCGCTCTTCGGGGCCGGAGCCCCATCCGTCAGTTCCGCCATTCAGGGCGCGGCCGAACTTCCCGCGCGCCCCAGTAAGCAGGAGGAGAGCCTTGCCGCCTGTCCCCTCCGCTCCGTGTACGAGCCCCCGGCGCGGACCTCCGGGGCTGCGGGCGGGGATTATGCACGGGGCCCATGGCAAGTCAAGGGCAGGCGTCGGAACGTCCCCGGGTCCAAAGCCTCCCGCTTGACTCCGTCCCGGCGCGGGGCTAATATCCGTCCGAAGGCTGGAACCCAGAGGAAAGGCCGACGATGCCCACCCCCGCAGGCTACCGGATGCCACCCGCCGCCTCCCGGGGCCCGGCCCTGCTGCTGGCGCTGCTCCTGACCGCCGCCGCGCCAGGCTACCCGGCCCGCGCCGGCGAGAGCGGCCCTCCGCTCGATTCCCAGCGGCGCGCCGCCGCCCTGGCCGACATCGGCAAGCTGCACCTGGAGCTGGCCACCGCCGCCGACAACGCCGCGGCGATCACGGCGCTCAAGGAGGCCGCCCGCCTCGACCCGGCCAACATCCGGGCCCGCTTCTGGCTGGGCGCGGCCTGGCTGCGCTCCGCCGGACTGGGCTCCGGCCGGGCCCCCGACCGCGAGATGGCCGACCGCGCCGGATCCGAGATGGAGGCCGTCTTCCGCCTGGCCGCCCTGCAGCGCAGCGCCGAGTCCGAGGACCTGCGCCTCAGAGCCATCGCCCTGCTCGACCAGTGCGCCGCCGAGTTGCCCGCCGCCGAGGCCCGCTTCCGCCCCTGGTGGGCGGCCCGCCGGGCCGAGCTGGTCGCCGGCCGGAACACGGTCAGCCTGGTCCACGTGGTCGCCCGCGGCGACACCCTCCAGTCCATCGCCCGACGCTACTACGGAGACCCGGACCTGGCCGCGCGCATCGCCGGCGCCAACCCCGGGGCGGACCCGCGCAGCCTGGCTCCGGGGCAGAAGCTGACCGTGCCCGGGGTGCGCGTCGAGCCGCCGGCGCCGGTGCCGGGGGTGGACGCCGTCGACCGCGACCTGCTGCGCCAGCTGACCTCGAGCGCCCCCGCCGCCGAGCGGCGCGCCGCCGTCGCCCGGCTGGCCACTCGCGAGTGCCTGATGGCCGTGCCGGCCCTGGCCGGGGCGCTGCGGGCCGACGAGAGCCAGTGGGTCCGGGCCGAGTGCGCCCGGGCCCTGGGAGTCATCGGCTCGACCGACGCCGAGCCGGCGCTGGCCGCGGCGCTGGGCGCCGATCCCTGGTCCGGCTGCCGGGCCGAGGCCGCCCGGGCGCTGGCGCGCGTCGGCGCCCGCGGATCGCTGGCCGGCCTGACCGCCGCGCTGGACGACTCCAGCCCCCAGGTGGCCGCGGCCGCGGCGCGCTCCCTGGGCGCCCTGGGCCTGGCCGAGTCGTCCGGCCCGCTGCTGGGCGCGCTGGGTTCCAGGTCGGAGGCGCTGCGCAGGGCGGCGGCCTTCGCCCTGGCCGAGCTCGGGCGGCGCGAGGCCCTCGGCGCCGCCGAGCGCGAGCGGCTGGCCGCGCTGGCCAGGAGGGGACCGGCGGCGGCGCGCGCCGCGGCGCTCCTGGCCATGGGCCGGCTGGACCCGGCCGGCTCCGAGCCCCTGCTCCGGGAGGCCCTCGAAGACGAGGAGGCCGTCCGCCGGGGGGCCGCCGAGGGCCTGGCCCTGGCCGCCGCCGCCGGCCACAAGCCGGGGGCGGCCGCGATCGAGAAGCTCCTGCGGCTCGCCGCCCCCGCCGGCGGGGCCGACCCGGCCACCGCCCTGGCCGCCGCGGCGGCCGTTGCCCGGGCCGGGCGCGGCACGCCGGCCGGCCGGGAGGGTCTGCTGGCCCTGGCCGCGCTCCTCGACGAGCACCGCGCCGTCCACTGGGCCGACGCCGAGGAGCCCGAGCCCGTCTCCGCAGCGGCCGCCCGCCTCCTCGGCGAGCTCACCGGCGCCAGGTTGCCGGCGGACCGCGCCGGCTGGACCGCCTGGATCGAAAGGGAGCACGCCAAGTGACCGCCTCGGCGGCCGCCCCGTCCCCGCGCCGGCTGGCGCTCGCGGTGGGTCTGCTCTGCGCGGCCCTGGCCGCCGGCTGCGGCCCGCACCGCGGCGCCTGCGCACCCGGGCCGGGGCCCGGCCGACCGGCCGGCCAGACCGCGCCGGTCATCCCGCCCGTCCCGGCCGGCGCCCGGCTGGTCTCCTTCGACGCCGGGCGCGAGTCGGCCACGGCCGGCGCCTTCCTGGAGCCGGCCTGGTGCGTGCAGCTCACCGCCCGGGTCTGCGGGGCCGACGGCCGTCCGCTGGCCGGCGCGCCGGTGCGCTTCGCCCTGGACCGCCGGACCGGCTGCGGGCGGATACTGCCGGCGGCCCTGGCCGACGAGTGGGTCCTGACCGACGCCTCCGGCGACGCCCGGACGCTGCTGGTCTCCAGCGACCGCCCGGAGCGCTGCCGGGTGTGGGCCGGCTGCGGCCCGGCCAGCCTCGGCGCCGAGGTCGAGTTCGTGCGCGGCGGGGCCGCGGAGCCGGCCGTCGCCGCCGGCTCCGCCGGCGGCCCCGGCGCGGAGCGCCCCGCCGCCCCGGCGTCGCCCTCGGCCGACCTGGACGCGCGGGTGGCCCGGCTGCTCGACGACCTCGGCCGCGGCGGGGCGGCCGCAGAACGCGCCGGCGCCGAGATCGCCGCGATGGGCCGGGCGGCGCTGGCCCCCCTGCTCGTGGCGGTCTACGACGGCCGCAGCAGCCCGGCCCGGCGGGAGCTGGCCGCCCGGGCGCTGGCCCTGGTGCGCGACGAACTGGTGCTCGGCGAGCTGCTGGCGGCGCTCGACGACCCCCGCCCGGCGGTCCGCGCCGGCGCCGAATCGGCGCTGGTCGAGCGCGGCCCGGCCCGCTGCGCGGCCGGAGTGCTGGCCCGCCTGGGCACGGCCGGCCGCCTCGGCCGCGCCTCGGCGCTGCGGGTGCTCTCCGCCTGGGGCCGCGCCGAGGACGCCGCCGCCCTGGCCGCAGCGGCCTCCGGCGACGCCGACCCGCTGGTGCGGGCCACCGCCGCCTGGCGGCTGCGGCCCCTGGCCGAGCGTCCCGAGGCCTTCGCCGCCCTGGCCGCCGCGCTGGGCGACCGCTCCCGGTTCGTCCGCTACACCGCCGCCAAGGCGCTGGGGCTGGTTCCCGCCGGGGCCGCCCGGGCCGCGGCGCTGGAGTCGCTGCGGGGGCTGGCCGACCCTGACGCGGCGGTCCGGGCCGCCGCCGCGCGCGCCGCCCGGTCCCCCGACTGCGCCGGGCGCCACCTGGCCCTCCTGGCCGACGAGGACGAGCGGGTCCGGCGCGCCGCGGCCGAGAGCCTGGGCGCGCTCTCCGCCGGGCGCCCCGAATTGCTCGACCGCCTGGAGCGCCTGACCGCCGACCCCGACGGCGAGGTGCGCGAGCTGGCCTCCCGGGCGCTGGTGGCCTGCGGCGGCCGCAGGGAGTCGGCCCGCATGCTCCGGGCGCTGTCCGCAACCGACCCCGAGTCCCGGGCCGCGGCCCTCGGCTCCCTGGAGCGCGTCTACCTGGTGGAATTCGGCCGGCCCGGCCTGGGCGGGGTCACCGCCGAGCGCCTGGCGGCCGACTGGGCGCGCTGGGTCCGGGACTGCGGCCCCCTCGCCGACCGGGCCTGCCTGGAGCGGGCCGCCGACGCAGCCGGTTCGCGGCTGCGCGGCGAGGCCCTGCTGGCCCTGGCCGAGGCGGCGCGCGCCGAGGGCCTCAAGCCGGTGGCGGCCTGGGCGGCCTCCGCCGAGAAACTCTCCGCCGACCCCGACCCGGCGGTGCGCTCCCCGGCGGCGGCCGCGCTGCATCTGCTGGGCGTCCGCCGGGGGCTCGGGGTGGTCCTCATCGACCTGGCCTCCGCGGAGTGGCCGGCGCGCTACGCGGCGTGCCGGGCGGCAGCGCACCTCGGCGCCGCCGAGGTGGGACCGGCGCTGGCCGAGCGGCTGGCCGACGACTCGGCCGCCATCCGCGCCGAGGCCCACCGCTCCCTGTGCCGGCTGGCCGGCCGCGACCTGGGCTTCGACCCCGAGGCCGGCCGCGAGGCCCGCGCCGCGCAGCAGGAGCGCTGGGCGGAGTGGGCCCGGACGAGCGGGCGCGCGAACCCGTAGGTCGGGGCGGGGGCGCTCCCCTTGCACTTTCGACCCACAGCCATAGACTTCGCCCGTGACGCGGCCGGGGCGGCCGCATCCGGCAGGAGAGACCGTTCATGACCGGCGATATACGCAGCCTGGCCACCGGGCTCTTCCGGGAGCGCTTCGGCCGCGCCCCGCGGGCGCTGGCCGTGGCCCCCGGGCGGGTCAACCTGATCGGCGAGCACACCGATTACAGCGGGGGCCACGTCCTGCCCATGGCCGTCGACCGCCACGTGGTGGTGGCCTTCGACGCCGCCGGCGGCCAGGCCAGCCGCTTCTGCTCGGCGGATTTCCCGGAGATGGCCGAGTTCGACCAGCGCGCCCCCTCGTCCTGCGGCGCCGGCCACTGGACCAACTACGTGATGGGGCCGGCCGGCGTGTTCTCCAGCCAGGGCCGGGACATCCCGGCCATCGACGCCGCCGTGGCCGCGGACCTGCCCAAGGGCGCGGGGCTGTCGAGCTCGGCGGCGCTGGAGGTGGCCTCCGGCCTGGCCTTCCTCTCCACGGCCGGCTGCGCCGGGGAGGTCTCCCCGCGCTCGCTGGCCCTGGCCTGCCAGGAGGCCGAGCACCGCTACGCCGGCGTGAAGTGCGGCATCATGGACCAGCTGAGCGTGGCCTGCGCCGAGGACGGCAAGGCCATGTACATCGACTGCCACAACCTCTTCGTCAAGACGGTGGAGCTGCCCGCGGCCATGGCCGTGCTGGTGGTCGACAGCGGCGTGCCCCGCAAGCTGGCCGAGGCCGCCTACAACCAGCGCCGGGAGGACTGCGAGTCCGCCGCCCGCAAGCTCTCCAAGGAGCTGGGCCGCCGCGTCCGCCTGGCGGAGGTCACCCACGACGAGCTCAACGAGTTCGGCCGCTCGGCGCTGGACAAGACCGAGCTGCGCCGCGCGCGCCACGTGGTCGGCGAGGAGCTGCGCTCCTCCCGGGCCGTCGACTGCCTGCGCAGGGGCGACCTGGAGGCCTTCGGGGAGCTGGCCCGGGAGAGCCATCGCTCGCTGGCCGAGGACTTCGAGGTCAGCTGCCCGGAGCTCGACAAGCTGGTCGCGGCCGCCTGCCGGATCGAGGGCGTCTTCGGGGCGCGGCTCACCGGCGCGGGCTTCGGCGGGGCCGCGGTGGTCTTCTGCCGGGCCGACGGCGTCGGGCCCATCTCCGCCGAGCTGACGGCCGCCTACCGGGCCCGCACCGGCATCGAAACCCGGCCGGTCCTGGTCCGGCCTTCGGCCGGGGCGCGCGTCGAGCAGCTCCGCTAGCAGCCTGCCCGGAAATGGCCCGGGGGCCGCGGCGCGCAAGCGTCGCGGCCCCCGGCGTTTATCGGAGGGCGTCCGGGAACCCGGCCTCTACAGTGCGCCCTTGGAGGCGTCCGGAGTCGCCGGCTTCTCGGCGGGCGGGGCCTTCTCTTCCTTCGCCCCGCCATCCGGCTTCTTCTGGCCGACCTGCTTGGCGGCCTCCAGGATGTCGTCGCAGGGCAGCACGGTGACGCCCGCGGCACCGTCGGTGTGCATCAGGGCCAGGCCCAGGGGCTCGCCGGCCAGGTTGAAGACCGGGCAGCCCTGGAAGATCTGGCCGGAGGCCAGGTAGCGCACCCGGGGCTTGCGGATCACGGTCAGGACCTCGCTGAGCGCCACGCCGGGCTCGCGGTTGGCCTTGCGGTTGAGCCGGGTGACCGCCACCATGGTGTCGAGCAGCGCGGGATCCGCGGCCTTCTTCAGCTCCACGCAGGGCAGCTTGACCGCGGCCTTGGGGCGGAGGAAGGCCAGGTCCAGGTCCTTGTCGGTGATGACCAGCTCGGCCTCGTGCTCGGTGCCGTCGGCGGTGACGATCTTGGCCGACGAGGTGGAGACGTCGGCGCGCATGCCCATGCGCCCCAGCGCCGCGCTGGGGTCGATGCTGGCGTTGGAGACCACGGTGAGGCCCTCGGGGGTGATCACCGTGCCGTTGGCCTCGAGCTTCTGCTCGCGGTCCTGGCTCTGGCCGCCGGCGCTGATCTTCATCTTGACCACGACCTCGACGAGCACCACCGCGTCCTTGTACCGGTCGAGGAGCTTGCGGGCCGCATCCCGGGCCTCGGCTTCGCCGCCGGCCGCCGGCAGGGTCCAGGCGGCCAGGGCCGCGATCAGGGCCAGGGAGAGGAAGAGCGTTCTCGATTTCATGTCCGTTCCTTTCATCGCCTTCAGTTGGTGGCGCCGGCCCAGTCGGGCTCGAGCTCCAGGTACATGCCGTGAACGCCGCGCTTCACGAAGAAGGTCACGCTGGCCGGCTTGGTCGCGCGCAGCGCCTTCATGATCTTCTCCAGGGCGGCCACATCGGCCACCGGCTGGCCGTCGATCTCCAGCAGCAGGTCGCCCACCCGCATCCCGGCGAGCGCCCCCCAGCCGGCCTGCTCCACCGCCTCGACGAAGACCCCGGCCTGGGACTCCTCCCACTTGTTCCTGGCGCGGTCGTTGAAGGCCACGTCCCGGCCGGTGAACTCGAAGACCTCGTCGCGGTAGCGCTTCATCTCCGCGACCGGCACCGGCGCGGCGGGCAGTTCGATCTTGAGCTTCACAGGCTTGCCGGCGCGGACCACGGTCATCTCCGCCTCGGCCCCGATCTTGTAGCGCCGGATCATCGCCGGGAAGATGCCGTCGTCCTCGGGCTGGGAGGCCTCCACCGGCGAGCCGTCCACGTGGGTGATGACGTCCCCGAGCTGGAATCCGGCCTTCTCCGCGGCGCTCCCCGGGAACATCTGGGTCACGAGCACGCCCCGGGTGCCCTTGAGGTTCATGGCCTCGGCCAGGTTCCGGGTGAAGACCTGCACGGCCGCCGGGAACCAGGCCTTGCGGACCTCCGGCGAGCGGCTGTCGTCCTCGGCCGGCCCGATGCGGATGGCGGTCAGGAGCCGCTCGGTGCCGCGCTCGAAGGCCACCACCGTCAGGACCGGCTCGGTCTTGCCGGCGGTGAGCTGGGCGCTGGCCTTCTTGAGCTCCTCGAGGTCCTTCACGTCGCGCTCGCCGACGCGCACGATCAGGTCGCCGGGCACGAGCTGCGGCTTGGCCTGGCCGGAGGGGCCGCCGGGCCGGACCGAGGTGACCATGACCCCGTCGGTGGCGGGGCGCTTGAGCTCGCGGGCGGCGATCTCGGTCAGGTCGCGGAAGGTGGCGCCCCAGGAGCGGACCTCCTCGTCCTCCCCCCGGGCCTTGCCGCGTGCCGCGGTGGTCAGCTTGAGGTTCCCGGCCTTGCCGGCGCGGAGGTACTCGACGGCCACCTCCTTGCCCACCGGGGTCTCCAGCACCAGGCGGTTGAACTCGGGGAGCTCCTCGGCCCAGCGCACCTGCACCGGCTTGCCGTCGAAGGCGGTGATCACGTCGCCGGACTTCAGGCCGGCCTTGGCCGCCGGCGAGCCCTCGGCCACCGCGTTGACCAGCACGCCGCGGTCGAGCTTCGAGCCGCGCAGCAGCGGCCGGACCTCGGCGCCGATCGAGCTGCGCCGCACGTCGCCGGTGCGGATGAGCTCGTCGGCCACCCGCTTGGCCAGGTTGGCGGGGATGGCCCCGCCGAGCGAGGCCACGCCGATCTCGTTGATGCCCACGATGCGGCCGGAGAGGTCGACCAGCGGCCCTCCGGAGTTGCCGCCGATGATCGCGGCGTCGTGGGCGATCCAGCGGACCAGCGAACCCACCGGCTCGCCGTCGAGGTTCGCGCCGCCCCAGGGCAGGATCAGCTCGGTGTTGCTGACGATGCCCTGGGTGACCGACTGGGAGAGCGCCCCGGGCGAGCCCATGGCCAGGACCACGTCGCCGACCTTGAGCCGGGCGGAGTCGCCGAACTGGGCGCAGGGGAACTGCTTGACGGGCGTGCGCATGGTCTCGGGCTTGAGCTTGATCACGGCGATGTCCGCCAGCGGGTCTGAGCCGACCAGGGTGGCCTCGGCCTCGTCGCGGTTGGCCAGGGTCACCCGGATGTTCCGGGCCTTGCCGACCACGTGGTGGTTGGTGACCGCGTAGCCGTCCGGGGTGATGATCGCCCCGGAGCCCGAGCTCTGGGACTTCTGCTCGCGGCCGCCGTCGTAGTACTTGCCGACCACGTAGATGCGGATCAGCGCCGGGAAGACCTTGGCCACGGCGGCGTCGACCTGGACCTGGGAGGCCTCCGCGGCCCCACCCGCAGCCCTGACCGGCGCGGCCGGCGCGATCTCGGCGCCCGACCCGGAACGGGTTCCGCCGCCGTCCGTCCAGCACCCGGAAACCAGCCCCGCGGCCAGCGCCGCGCAGGCAAACGCCCCGATGAGAACCTTGCGCATCTGCATCTCCCGATGGCCCGCGCCGCCGGCAGCGGCGGCAATTGGGGGATATCTAATACTTAGTGGAGCGCCGCGGTCACCGGAAAAGTCCGGACAACGGACGCCGCTCTCCCCCCGCGCGCCCCGCCCGGCGCCCGGAAGCGCTCTTGTGACTTGTGGCCGGCCCGGCCGCGGATAAACTCCCGCCACAGACGCAGGACTCCCTGCAACCACCGCTTCACAGGAGTTCCACCCATGGCCATGGCCAAGAACACAAGCTTCGCCGCGCAGGCGGAGAGGATCCTTTCCCTCCAGGTCAAGCACCGGACCAGCCGGCTGGGCGGCTACGGGCCGGACGGCGAGGTCATCTACGAGGGTCACCCCAACGGCTGCCCCTCGGTGCTGGTCACCAACCTCCCGGGCGCCAAGGCCACCTTCCAGTCCAATGGCTCGATCGACTTCGAAGTGAAGCTGCCCGAGGGGCTGGAGGTCCGGGTGCTGAGCGGCAGCTTCGACACCACCGAGAAGCGCGAGACCGGCGTGCCCTCCGCCAACCTGTGGCTGGACCTCGGGACGATCGCGGGCGCGCGGCGGATCGCGGCGCTGGTCAACCCGCGCTGCGGGACGAACTGCGAGCCGGAGGGCATCCGCATCGTCAAGCTCGGCGATCCCGGCCGGTGCATGTGGTACTGCGCGTCCTTCCGGCCGGCGCCGGGCGTGGCCTTCACCACCGCGGTCAGGCTCTCCTTCGTGGCCGCCGCCGGCGGCCCGGCGCTGCTCCGCGAGGTCCTCATCCGCAACGACGGCCGGCGCGCGCTCGCGGGCAAGCTCTGGAGCTTCTTCAACCTCCACGGCACCCAGCGCTTCGTCTACAACAAGGAGATCTGGTACGACAGCGGCCTCCCGGTCACGCCAAACGACATCGTGGTCAACGCCACCGTGCCCTACAGCGACATCGTCCAGCTCAAGCGGGTCTCGAGCGTGCCGGGGCCGGGCCTGCGCCCGGCCGAGGCCACCTGCGACTACTCGGCCTTCGTGGGCGACAGCGGGGCGCTGTCGCTCCTGCCCGAGGCGGTCCGGCGCGGGGAGCTGCTCCCCGGCGCGGGCCGCAAGCTCAACCGCTTCTCCGTCGGCACGATCGCGGCCGGCACCTTCGACCTCCGGCTCGGCGCGGGGAAGGCCGCGGGGCTCGCGCAGAGCCTGCTTTACGTGACCGACCCGAAGCTCGCCGCCGCCTTCCGCGCCAAGTCGAGCTGCAGCTTCTCCGACTACCCGCGGGTCGCCGCGGCCTTCACCGCCGCCGCCAGGGAGCTGGTCCGGCGCACGCCCGACGCCCGGCGCATCGCCGCCGCGGCCGCCGCGGCCAGCGCCCGACCGCAGCCCGCCGCCTTCGCCATCGAGATGCCCGGCCAGCCGGTCGTCTCGGAGTACGCCAAGTCGGTGTGGATCGGCGTCGAGGAGCTCTACGAGAACTGCCGCGCCCACGGGGCCAAGATGGCCGAGGGCATCGAACTGGGCACCCGCGACCGCGCCCAGGACATGTGGCCGAAGATGAAGGCCGACCCGGGCCGGGTCCGCGCCGACCTGGTCCACGCCATGGGCTTCATGTACGTCACCGCCGGGGCCGGCCGGGCGTCGCGGCCCATGACCCTGGTCGAGAAGCTCCACGGCATGTTCCCGCGACAGTACCCCAGCCGCTGGGACGACCGCTCCAAGGAGGTCAAGAACGACAACCGCCCCTACGCGGACAGCCCGCTGTGGTTCCTCAACTCGGTGGCCATGTACGTGCGCGAGACCGGCGACGCCTCGGTCCTGGCCGAGAAGGTCACCACCGTGAAGCTGACCGACCCGGAGCATCCGGAGCGCTCCGGGATCGTCGGCGCGGACCGGACCCAGACCGTGGCCGCGGCCATGCTCGAGGTCCTGGAGTGCTTCGGCCGCCACGTGGCCGACTCGCCCTACGGCCTGGCCCAGATGATGTACGGAGATTGGTGCGATCCGCTCGACATGATCGGCACCTCCAAGGTGGGCGACGCGCTGACCCGCGGCCGGGGCCGCGGCACGCAGGTGCGGCTGTCGGCCCACCTCTTCGAGTGCCTGGTGGAGACCATCGACCTGCTCGAGACCCCGCGGGTGGCCCGGGCCGTTGCGGCGCTCAAGCTCGCCGGCCGGCTGCCGGCGCTCAAGAAGCTGGCGAGTGAGCTCCGCAAGAGCATCGTCCGCGTGGCCTGGGAGCCGGCCGCCAAGGGCGCACCTGCGGGCTTCGTCGCCTGCATCCACGAACTCCGCTCCGACGGCTCGCGCCCGAAGTACGCCAAGGGCGAGACCGGCTACGCGGTCGGCTCGATGCGCTCCCGCGAGTTCGACGGCGTCGGCCGGCGGGACCTGGCGACGCAAGCTTACTGTTTGAAGATGCTCCGCACCGAGCGCGACTGGCTGGAGCCCGTCGCCGGCGGCGCGGGGATCGCCGGCGAGCTGCTGGCCGGCGTGGACGCGGCGCTCTTCGACGACCGGCTGGGCCTCCGGCTCTGGCACCCGCCGATGGCCAACAGCGCCCGGACGCTCGCCCTGGTCGGGCGCATGGGCGTCCTCCCGGCGGGCTGCGCCGAGAACGGCGAGTACCATCACGGCCAGGTGATGATGCACCGCAACCGCATCGGGATCGCCGGCCAGACCGGCCGCGCCTGGGAGCAGTTCAAGCGAATGATCTCGGCTATGCGCGACGAGACCCTGGCCGGGCCCTTCGAGACCCCGGCCACGTCCTACGCCTCGGACTCGGCCGACCCGCACTACGGCAAGGGCATGTACTTCGGGCTGTCCGGCTCGACCGACTGGATCATCGAGCTCTTCGGCCAGGTGGCCGGCGTGGAGCTCAACCTCCACGACGACCGCCGGCCCGCGCTGCGGGTCGCGCCCTGCCTGCCGGAGGCCCTCGGCGGGCGGCTCTCCTTCCGGCGGATCATCCACCAGGCCCGCCCCGGGGGCGGCTACCGCAAGATTCCCTTGAGCTTGGAGGTCTCGACCCGCGGCTCGGGATCCAGGGTGCTCGGCACCGAGGTGACCCTGAACGGCCGGCGGGTCCCGGCCGCCGAGGTGGCCAGGCTCGACGGGCTGAGCAGAGTCGACCTGGCCGTGACCGTTCTGCGGGGCCGGTAGGACAGGCGCCATGCTGGTCATCGACGACCGGGGCCTGGAGCGCGGCGCGCCCGGCCTGGAGGTGGTCCGGCCGGTGGGCCTGCGCCGGATCACCCACGCCATCCACGACATCGACGGCACCCACAGCCTGATCCGCGACTGGCCGCCGGTGATGAGCCTGTCCATCCACTGGGCCATGACTTGCGGCCTGCGCGACGACTTCGACTCGCCCGCGCAGCTGCGGGAGCTGATCGCCCGGGTCGGCCGCGAGAAGCTCGAGGAGACCGACCGATTCTGCGTGGAGTCGGCGGGCCTGTCCGCCCTCACCCAGATGGAGTTCGGCATCCGCCGGGCCATCGAGCTGGGCAACGTCCCGGCCGACCCGCGGTTGGCTCTCTCGGTCGAGGAGCGGCGCGGCAACTCCGAGATCATCCGGCGCATCTGGGCCGGCCAGGAGCGCTTCCTGGACGTGGCGCAGCCGGCCGGGCTGATCGCGTTCATAGCCGAGCGTTCCGGGCGCCTCTTCAAGCTCTACGAGGCGGTCCTGAACGGCGCCTGCCGCGACCGGAACACCGCCGACGCACGGAAGCATCCGGCGAAGTGGCGCGTGCCCGGTGCGCTCGAGTTCATGGAGCGGCTCCACGCCATGGGCTGCCGCAACTACTTCGTGACCGGCGCGGTGCTCTACGCCGGCGGCGGCATGCTCGAGGAGGTCGAGGCCGTGGGCTTCGAGGTCGGCCCGGGCAAGGCCGTGGAGGCCCTGCTCGGCTCCTCCTGGGACCGGAAGATGCCCAAGGACGAGGTCATGCGCGAGCTCTTCGCTCGAGAGGGCATAGATCCGAAGGCTGCGCTGGTGATCGGCGACGGCCGCACCGAGATCGCCGCCGGCGCGTCCTTCGGCAGCGTGTGCCTGAGCCGGCTGCCGGAGGACGCCCGCCGCCAGCGCGAGCTGCACCGCGAGCTCGGCACCAACTACATCCTCCGGGACTACACCGTGCCGGAGCTGCACAGGCTGCTGCGCAAGGAGTGAGCCAGTGAAATACCAGGGCCGCTACCCGATCTTCGACCTCTCGAAAGTCGGCACCTATCCGCTGAAGACCCGTAAGAACAAGGTGGAGGTCGATGGTTTCCTCGACCCGGCGGCGCTGCGGGCCGAGGCCCAGCGCCGCGCGACCGGGCCGTGGTTCCGGAACGGCGCGTCAGGCGGCGGTGCCGACCAGTCGGCGGGGATCGACGAACTCGCCCGCCGGATCGCCGAGTGTCGCCGCGCCGGAGCCCCGGTGATGGTCATGTCCGGCGCGCACTGCATCAAGAACGGCGAGATCGCGCTGGTGGTCGACCTGATCGAGCGCGGCATCGTCACCTGTTACTCGACCAACGTGGCCGGCTCGATCCACGCCTTCGAGCTGGCCCTCACCGGCGCGTCCTCCGAGTCGGTGCGCGACGCGCTGCCGGCCGGCCAGTTCGGCATGGCCTTCGAGACCGGCGCCTACCTGAACGAGACCATCCGGCTGGGCCACGAGCTCGGCCTGGGCTACGGCGAGGCCATGGGCCGGCTCTACTGCGACGCGCCCTTCCGGCGGCTGGTCCTCGACCGGGCGCTGGCCGGCTCCGCCGACTCCTCGGAGTACTTCAAGCCCTACGACGGCTTCCAGTACGCGGCGAGCTGCGTCTTCGCCGCCGCCTACAAGAAGGGCATCCCGGCCTGCGTGCACGGCTCCCTGGGCACGGACATCATCGACCAGCACCCGGGCTTCGACGGCGAGGCCAAGGGGGCCACCAGCGGCGCCGACTTCCTGCTTTTCACCCAGGAGGTCTGCCGGATGACCGGCGGCGGCGTGGTCCTCAATATCGGCAGCGCGGTGATGGGCCCCGAGGTGCTCTTGAAGGCCGTGTCCATGGCCGCCAACACCGGCCACCGCCCCAGCGGCCTCTGGACCGGCGACTTCGACGTGCGGCCCTTCAGCTTCGACGACGAGGTCCGCGACGAGTCCCAGCACTACTACTACCTGCGCGACCAGAAGTCCATCGCCACGCGCATCCCCAAGGTCTTCGGCGGGAACGGCTTCTACTTCCAGGGCCTGCACGCGGACACGCTGCCGCCGCTCTACCAGGCGGTGTGGAGGGAGATGGGGCTGACGTAGGGGCAGCAGCATGCTGCGCCCCTAGGACGCGACAAAGCCGAACCCGGGCAGAGGGTCCTGCCCCCTCTACTTCTCTGCCCCCTTTGCCTCTCTGGAAGGCGGCTGAGTGACGTGGGCAGGCTTTTCGACGGCCTTGCGGCATTCGTATCGGCTGGTCGAGAGTCCGCCATCTGGAATCTTCGTGCCCAGGGGATTTCTCGTCCACGTGATGGCGATGTATCGCACGTCATTGGGCGTGGTCTTCAGGCAGTCCGCGATCGGGAAGGCGATGCGGTGGTAGTTGCCGGGGCCGATCTTTATCAGCTTGGCCGGTGCACGCTCGACGAGAATATCGAAAGGTGTTACGTAGACTTTTTCATGCTTGGCGTTCAAACCCGTGATCACGAGGTTGGCTCCCTCAGCAAAGAACTCATCAAGAACGAAAACCTCCTTGGTGTCATTCTTCACTTCCAGATGGAAGCCACCATCGACAATGGTCCAGTCCAGGACGACCCTGCCAGCGCCAAAGCGGTCTTCGGCAGGCCCTGACGCCACTGCCGCCCTGATCTCCGCGATCACTTCGGCAAGCGGGGTTTCGGCCAGGTCGAACAGCCCTCCGCCCTCCTTGGGCCATGCGACCTTGTCTTGTCTGATCGGACGAATGCCCAGCTCCCAATTGGAGCCGGCCCAGAGCATCCCATCCTTTCGAAGGAAGAGGATGAACCGGCCTGGGGTATAGCTGCACTGGGCGCAGATTAAGTCCTCCATGCCATATACGGCAATCTCGCCGTCGATCTCGCCCTTCAGACAGCCCTCCACCTTGACGGTGGCTTTCTGTCGGTAGGTCCATGTCGTTCCTCTCTCCCCCTCCGCCAGGACCTCAACCTTGGTCACGGTTGCTACCGCAATGGCCTCTGCCTCCCGAATCATGTCGGCCTTTCCAGCATAGCGCGCCTTGGCCAGACACGGGACAGCCTGGGCGAGCAATATCAGAACCACCAGGACACTCTTCATTCCGACCTCCTGTGGGCAGTCAGCCCAAACAGTTGGACGATAGATCCCTTCGCCGGTTTCGCGGAAGAACCTCCGGGATGTTGCAGGACGTTTCCGGGTAATCTCTGGAGGTGCGCGGGCAGTTGACGGCGGGTCGCAAGGTCCCAGCCAGCCCGGCGATTACCTCAGCAAGAGCAGGACCTCATATCCGCAAGCGCGTCGGCCATCACCCCGCCTCGATCAGCCTCACTCCCGCTCGCTCCAGCGCCGCGGCGGCCACGCCCATCCCAGGCGCAACCTTCCCGCCGATGTGCGTGGACTTCACCCCGCAGGACGGGCTCCTGGCCTTGAGGCAGGCCGCGCAGGCGCCGTGACGTCTGGCCAGCTCGGCGGCCGCCTCGGCGCCGCGGAGGAACTCGGCGGTCACGTCGGTGCCGTCCGCCCGGAGAACCCGCGCCGAGCCGGCCAGGGCCGCCCGGCCGTCGCCGCCGGCGAGCTCGGCCGGCGGTCGCGGCGTGGGCAGCCCACCGAGTTCCTCCGGGCAGACCGGCAGCAGGGCCTGGCCGCGGATTTCATCAGGCAGTTCCAGGGGAGGGAGCACCGTGCCGTCGTAGCGACAGGGGACGCCGAGCAGGCAGGCGCTGATGAGGATCACGGGACGGGTTGTGGGTCGCTGGTTGCGGGTTGCTGGGCAGAAGCTTCGAGAAGCAGTGGGTTCCAGCGGTTGGCGTCGTTCCGGTTACCAGCAACCATCAACCAGCAACCAGCAACCAGCAACCGCGCCTAGAACGCCGCCAGCGCCGCGGACCGGTCGTTGACGATCTTGAATATCTGGGTGAGCCCCAGCAGATCGAACACCTCCCGCACGCCCTCGGTGGGGTTCAGCAGCACGATGTCGCCGCCGTTCTCCTGGCTCTCGCTCCGCGCGCCGATGAGCACCCCTGCGCCGGCGCTCGAGATATAGTCGACGCCGCCCAGGTCCACCACCAGCTTGAAGCATCCGGACTCGAATATGCCGCGGATGGTCTCCTCGAGCTGCTCGAAGGTATGGGCGTCCAGGAAGCCCTCCACGCGGAGCAGGGCGATCCCGTTGGCGTTCTCGCGGCTGATCTTGAATTCGGACATGGGCATTACTCCTTGCGGCCGGCGGCGGCCGCCGGATCCTTGCGCTGGGTGCGGTCGACGTACTTGATCATCTGCAGCTGGTTCTTCTCGCCGTGGACGTAGGAGTAGTTGATCTCGTCCATGATCTGCCGGATCAGGAAGATGCCCAACCCGTGCTTCTGGCCCTTGCCCACGTGGGTGGCGATGTCCGGAATCTCCACGGTGCTGGGGTCGAACTCCTTGCCGCTGTCGCGGATGATCACCTCGAAGCGGGTGGCGTCGGCCTCGAGGATGAGCTCCACGTCGAGCTCGCCCTCCAGGTCATTGTCGTAGGCGTGCTCCATGATGTTGGTCACGGCCTCGTCCACCGCGAGGATCAGCAGCTTGCGCTCGCGCAGGCCGAAGGCGCTCTGCTCGACCACCCGGGTGACCTCCTCGCGCACCGTGGCGAGGTACTGCGTGTCGTTGGGCACGACCAGTTCGCGGCGGACCATGGATTCTCCCTGGCTCCTCTACTCGACCCTGACGGTGACCACGGTGATGTCGTCGTGCGGCTCGGCCTCGCCGCGGAAGGACTCCAGCTCCTTGATCAGGCCGTTGACCACATCGCGGCTCTTCTTCTCGCGGGCGTTGGTCTGGACCCAGCGGTAGAAGCGCTCGTCGGTGTACTCCTCGTGCTTCACGTCCATGCACTCGACCACGCCGTCGGTGTAGAGCACCACCTGGTCGCCCTTGTAGAGCTGCAGGGTCTGCTCCTTGATGGTGCGGTTGAAGATCGGGCCCTTGTCGAAGCCCAGGGCGATGCCCGCCGGGTTGACCAGCTCGACCTGGCCGGTGCGGGCGCGCAGCAGCACCATGGGGTTGTGCCCGGCGGAGGCCACGGTCAGGGTCTTCTGCCGGACGTTGAGGATCCCGTAGATCATGGTCACGAACATGCCGCGCTTGATGTCGCGGGCGATGACCGCGTTGACCTGGGAGAGCGTGCCCGAGGCCGAGGTGTTGCCGGTGGCGATCATGCGCAGCACCGCGCGGGTCTGGGCCATGACCATGGCGCCGGGCAGGCCCTTGCCGGAGACGTCGGCCACCACGATGCCCAGGTTCTCGCGGTCCACCGGGATGTAGTCGAAGTAGTCGCCGCCGACCTCCTTGGCGGAGATATAGGCCTGGAAGATGTCGAACCCGGGCAGCTGCGGGATCTTGGCCGGCAGCAGGTGGGCCTGAATCTCCCGGGTGGTGTTGATCTCGCCCTGGACCCGCTCGGCCTCGCGCTCGAGTTCGCGCGCGGCCTGGAGGCTGCGGGTCATGTCGTTGAAGGCCAGGGCCAGCAGGCCGATCTCGTCGGTGCTGGTGGGCTTGGTGACGTGGTCGAAGTCCCCGCGGCTGACGATGTCCATGTCGCGCATCAGGCCGCGCACCGGCTTGACGATCCGGCTGGCGAAGGCGTAGGAGACGCCGATGCCCACCAGCACGCAGAAGAGCCCGGCGATGAAGGCGGAGGCAATCACGCTGTTGACCTGACTGTCCACCCGCGACGACGAGATGATCAGCACCGCCGAACCGCCCTGGGCGTCGCTGGGTAGCTCGATGGGCACGGTGAACTGCAGGGCCGGGACGGTGCCGGCGCTCCGCCGGTACTCGCCACGGCGGCACTTCACGTTGGTGTAACCGCGCCCGCCGATGTACTCCTCCTGCCCCTTGAGGCCCTCGGGGACCGCGTCCTTGGCGGAGGCCACCGGGTGGCTGGTGACCCCGTACAGGATGATCGCGTCCTCGATGTCGGCCATGACCGGCTGGCCGCCGCCCTCGGGCCGGAGCTCGAGCAGCTCGCGCATGATCACCCGCGGCGGGTTGGGGATGTTCTCGCCGGGCCTTGTGGCCGCCTCCAACCGCTGCTTCTCGACCTTGAACTTGTCGAGCTCCAGGCGGCCCACCCGGCCCAGGCACAGGGCGGCGGAGGCGCCGTAGCGCTTGATGGCGTCGTAGGAGCTGTCCTTGACGATCACGGTCAGCACCGTGCCCCAGGCCGCGACCACCAGGATGACCAGGGCGGCGATGGACAGTGACAGTTTGCCGGCCAGCCCCAGCCCCTGAACCCGGCGGCCGGCGACCGAACCGTGCCCGCGGGGAGCGAGGCGGGGGGCAGCGGCCATCACCCCGGAGGCGCCCTGCGCGGCCTGGGCAGCCTGGGCGGCCTGGGCTCCGCGCTGACCGGCGCCGGGGGTGGGCAGCTTGCCGACCGCCTGCATCTTGGAACTAGAACGGCTGGCGCCGCCCTGGGCCGGGGCGCCCGGCGACTTGCGGGCCGGGGACGCCGCGCCCGCTCCGGTCGTGGGCGGACGGGACGGCTTGGCCGCGCCCGCTCCGGCCGTGGGCGGGCGGGACGGGCTCGGCCCCGGCCCCGTCGGGGGCCGCGGGGGCTGAGCCCCGCCGGCGCCGGCCGGAAGCCGCACGGAACTCTTCTTGTTGGGACCGCCGATGTCAGCCACGCTTCTCTCCCGCGGACGAACCGCCGTCGGCCGCTCCGGACGGGGCCATGACCACCCGGTTGCGGCCGGAGGCCTTGGCCCGGTAGAGGGCCGAGTCCGCCGCACCGATCAGCTTCTGCTTGTCCTCGCCGTCGTCGGGGAAACAGGCCACCCCGAAGCTGGCGGTTATCCCCAGTTCGACGCCGCCGCACTCCACGCGGGCGGCCTCGATCCGGCTGCGCAGGCGCTCGGCGACCTCCTGGGCCTTGTCGCGCTCGATCTCCAGCAGGATGACCGCGAACTCCTCGCCGCCGTAGCGGGCGACCATGTCGACGGTCCGGACCGTGTCGCGGAGCACCGCAGCCGCCTTGCGCAGCGCGGCGTCGCCGGCCTGGTGCCCGTGGGTGTCGTTGACCTTCTTGAAGTGGTCCAGGTCGACCATCACCAGGCAGATGCCCCGGCCGCCGTAGCGCTTGATGCGGTTGATCTCCTGGTTGAGATGGGCGTCGAAGTGCCCGCGGCTGGCCACCCCGGTCAGGTCGTCGATGATCGACCGCCGGTAGAGCATCTCGTTGTGGAAGGTGATGGCCACGGCCTGCCCGAGCAGCCCGAGCATGCGCTTCTCGACCGGGCCCATGGGCCCGCCGGCCAGCCGCTCGCCGAGGAGCAGCAGGCCCTCCAGCTGCGCCGGACGGTCGCCGTCGGCCTGCTGGACCAGCGGCACGCAGGTCACCAGGCCCAGGGAGCGCAGGCGCGCGGCATCCTCGAAGGCGGCCACGTCGCCGGAGGACAGGTCGAACGGCCGGGCCGCGCCCAGGGCGAACTGGCCCAGCGGGCCCTCGACCTCGACGGACAGCTCCGGAGCGCTGAAGCCCTGGGCGGCGGCCAGCGCCAGCATCCGGGCCTCGATCTCGGTCCGGCGCAGCACCGCCAGGCGCGGGACCATGAACTGGCCCATGACCGTGCGCAGCAGGTACTTGATGAGGCTCTCGGAGTTCATGGCCCGGGCCGATATCTGCCCGACCATTTCAAAGATGGTGGTGAACTCCTGCTCCTGGCGGCGCAGGCGCTTCTGGTGGTCGGCGGCGCGCTTCTCCAGGTCGTCGAGGCAGCCGCCCAGCAGGCGCATCTCCTCGTCGGAGATCCGCCCGCCCAGGATGACCTCGACCTTCTGCCTCGCGCTGGTGTTGTCCAAGGTCGCTCCGACCCCCGTCAGACCAGGTCCGGCCTCATCCCGCGAAAGGCTGCCCCGCCACCAGCCAGGCCACGCCCCTCACCGAGAGATTGGCCGCGGCGCCGGCGAAGAGGTCATCCATCAGGATGCCCAGGCCTCCGGTCATCCGCCGGTCAAGCCAGCCGATCATGCCCACTTTGGTGGCGTCCAGCACCCGGAACAGCAGGAAGGCGCCGGCCACGAACGCCACGCCCCAAAGGCCATGCTGCGGATGATTGTAGCCGGCCAGCCCGTAGAGCGCAAGGAAAGCTCCGCCCAGTTCGTCCAGAACGAACCACTTGGGGTCGTAGTGGCCGGCGGCGCGCTCGGCCAGCGACCCCAGCGCCAGCGTGGCCAGCGAGAACCCGGCCACGGCCAGGACGCAGAACTGGTCGACTAGGCCCGGCCGCAGCCCGTGCTTCTGCGCCAGGGCCAGGCCTACGAACCACAAGGCCAGCGCCGCCAGGCTGCCCCAGGTGCCGGGGGCCAGCGGCAGGAAACCGGCCCCCAGGAAGCTGCCCGCGGCCTTCACGGCCCAGGCGGACGCGCCGGTCAGCGGCGGACCCGGCGGCGGCCTGGGCGGCTTGGGCTCGATGCCCAGCAGCAGGCGCATGCGGTTGGAGCTCGACCCGAGCAGGTCCAGCGGCCCCGGGCGGCGCGGGGGGCGAGCGCCGCCCGAAGGGGGCGGGGAGGGCGGGGAAGCGTTCTCCGCCAAGCTCAAACCTCCAGGCGTCCGGAGGCCAGGGCCCTTCCGGCCAGGGCCTCCATTCCGGCCCGGCCCTCGCCGCGGTCGGGCCAGACCGCAGCCTGTAAGCGGACCTCGTAGGTCGAGCCGGCCGCCGGGGCCCCGCCCGGGAAGGCCACGTAGAAGTGGTCGTCGAGCCAGCAGCGGCAGAGCTCGTAGGCGCAGGGCGTCCCGGCCGGGCGGCAGGAGGTGACCAGCACCGCCAGGTTCCCGGCGCCGGCCGGGCCGTGCGGCCGGGCGGCGTACTGGGCCAGCAGGAAGGGCGGCTGAAACTCGACCTTGCGCAGCCCCTTGGAGCCCTCGCGGTTGTCGACCGCCCGGAGGAAGCCGGACGAGGCCGCCAGGGTCTCGTCGTGGGTCCACTCCTCCGGCATCCGGGCCTTCTCCGGGAAGAGGTTCATGAACTGGAAGTGCGGCACCGGGAAGGCGCCGGCCACCTCCAGCCGCGCGGCCACGTCGAGCGCCAGCGCGCCGGAGGGCGTGAGCGCGAAGCCCACGTCGAAGGTCGACAGCGCCGCGCGCCCCGGGTTCGCCGCGGCCAGGCGCAGGCGCACCGCGCCGGGGCCGTTCTCGACCAGCTCCCAGGACTCGAGCAGGTTGGCCGAGTGCCAGGGGCTGGGCGCGTTCATCAGGTACCAGTAGAGCGGCAGGCAGGCGGCCGCCGGACGGCCGAGCCCCGGCGGACGCAGGTCGCGCAGGCGCAGGTCGTGGAGCGACAGCCGCCCCAGTGGCGCGGAGGCATCGCGCGTCGACCAGAGCAGGAGCTCGCGCCGGTCGTCCTGCGAGAGGCAGCTAAGCGACAGGCCCTCGGCCTCGGCGACCTCCACGCGGGTCGGCCCGGAGGGCGAGAGCCTCACGGCGAGCTCGGCGCGCTCGGCCGGCCGCTCCCGGGCGGCCAGCACCGGCCGGCCGTATCCGTCGGGGCGACCGTCGTTGGGGCCGTAGGGGTCGTCGGTGCGCCCCACCGAGACGAGCTGCGGCCGCGCGGCGGCGCCGTCGACCGAGCAGGCGAACGCCGCGGCCGGCGCTCCGTCGACGCGCACCAGCGCCGAGCGGCCGAGCGGGTCGGCCGGGAAGGAGACGGCGCACTTCTTCCCGGTGCGGCGGAAGCGGTAGCTGCCCTCTAGGTGGTCGAAGCCCACCACCGCGGCGCCGTCGGCCGAGGGCGTCACGGGCGCGGCCAGGGCCTCCAGGCGCCTGCGGACCTCGGCCTCGTCCTCGGACCAGGTGAGGGCCAGGGCGCCGGAGAAGTGCGCGCCGGGCTCGATGGTCAGGTCGGAGCCCTGGTGCCAGCAGAGCGTCATCCAGTCGCCGGCCAGGCCGGGCTGGTCCACGAGCAGCGCCGCGCCGGGGCGGGCCTGCCAGCCGTTGGGACCGTGCCACTGGCGGAGCTGGCTTTCCCAGCAGTTGAAGAACGGGGCCAGGTCGCGGCCGTCGATCCGGGACCAGAGCCCCTCGCCGCCCAGCCTGGCGCACCAGCCGTCCTGCTCCGCGCCCCAGAAGACGCCCAGGAAGCCGCGCACGTCCCGGACGATCAGCCAGTCGCCGACGTCCCCGAAACGGCAGGCGCCGGAACCGGGCGGGGCTCCGGCGGCGGCCACGACCGCACAGTCCGGGTCGAGCTGCAGACCCCAGCCCAGGCGCCGGGCCCGCAGTCCCGGGACCGCGCCGGGGAAGCGCAGGCCTATGCCCACCAGCAGGAGGTCTTCACCGGCCAGGGAGATCTCCTGGATGCAGTCGCCGACGTACCGCTCCTCCGCGTCCTCGATCCGCGCCGGGAGCCGAGCCGCGCAGCGCTCCGGCCCCTCGGCGGCGGCGAGCGGTCGCCCGGTGCGGAGCCGGACGGGGCCCTCCAGATCCCCGGAGAGGTCCAGGACCGGACCGAGGTGGAAGCCGACCGGCCCGTCCTCCAGGCCCCAGACGCCCCCGCCCGACGCGGTGAATCCGGCGCGCCCGGGCAGCAGGAAGCCCTCGGAACTCTCCTCGCTCTGGATGAAGCCGAATGATCTCACTCCGCTGGACTCCTTCGCGCCGTCACTGGTCGTTGCCGCCGCGGCCCCGGCGGAACTTCCGGCAGGCCGTACGGCTGCGTTCCTTCTTCTCGTCGCGGTGCAGCTTCTCCGGAGGCGGCATCGGGAAGCGCGGCAGCTTCGGTTTCACCGGCTTCTTCTTCGGCATCAGTCCGCGCCTCCCGCCCCCGCGCGGTAAGTCTCGCGGCCGGCCACGTAGGTTGCAAGCACCTTGGCACCGATGATCTCCTCGGGCCGGCAGGTCGCCAGGTCGCGGTCGAGCACCGTGAAGTCCGCCGGGCCGCCGACCTCCAGGCTGCCCGGGAAGTGGCTCCAGGCGAAGAGCCGCGCGGCCGAGCCGGCGTAGAGGTCGAGCGCCGCCTTGCGCGGAATGGCGTGGGCCGGGCCCCACTCCCGCCCGGAGAGCGAGCGGCGCGTGACCATGGCGTGGATGCCGGCCAGAGGCCCGAAGTCGCAGATCGGCGCGTCCGACCCGGCGGCCACGGTCACGCCGGCGGCCAGGTAGTCGTCGAGCGGGTTGAAGTCGCCGATGCGCTCCCAGCCGACGAAGCGCTCCAGCGTCTCGGCCCAGTGGCGCAGGAAGACCGGCTGGGCGGCCAGCCCCATCCCCAGCGCGGCCATCCTGTCGGGCAGGTCCTCGGGGGGGAAATAGGCGTGGATCAGCAGGCTCCCGGCCGGCACGCGGCGGGCCAGCTCCGCCTCGAAGGCCTCGACCGCCTCGGCCGCCCCGCGGTCGCCGGTGACGTGGATGGCGACCGGGAAGCCCCGCTCCCGCGCGGCGGCCAGCCGCGTGCGCAGGCCGTCGGGCGGGATGTTGCGCCGGCCGAAGTTGTGCGGCTCTCCGCGGTAGGGCCGGGTCATCAGCGCGGTGCGGTGCATCACGAAAAGGTCGTAGAGGATCTTGAGCGGCCCGACCCGCGAGAGCGGCCCGAGCTCCTCGCCGAAGGACAGCCCGGAGGCCTGGAAGTCCTCCAGGTCGCCCTCCCAGGAGGTCGCCGGGTGGACGATGGCCCGGCAGCCCAGGAGGCCGTCGGCGTCGAGGCGGCGCACGGCATCGGCCTGCGCGGCGAGCGTGTGCCCGTCGACGGCGCAGGTCACCCCGCGCCTGGCCAGCACCTCGGTGCCCAGGCGGAAGTCCTCGGCGAAACCGCCGGGCGCCTGGGCCATCAGCTCCTGGCTCAGGAAGCGGTTGACCCGCACCGGCCAGTCCGGGCCCTCGGGCAGCGCGCCGGCCGCCTCCGCGGCCCGGGAGTTCAGCACGCACTTGTTGACGTCGACGACCGCCACCGGCCGGCCGGGATCGGCCCGGTCGAGGTCCTCGGCCGCGGGCAGCCGGCCCTCGGCCAGGACGCGCTCGTCGAGGCAGCCGGCGCGGGCGACGATGGCCGGCAGCTTCGGGTGCCGCCGGGCGAAGTCCGCCAGGCGCTCGACCATCTCCGCGATCGAGCGGGCCTCGTAGAGCATCGGGCCGAAGCGCGCCGCCGCGCCGGTCCGGGCGATGTGGATGTGGGTGTCCCAGAAGCCCGGGCGGACGAAGCCGCCCGGGAACCCGAGCACCTCGGCCCCGGCCGGGGCCGAGCGGCGGACCTCTTCGGCCGAGGCGCCGAGGGCGGCTATGCATCCCCCGGCGATCGCCACCGCGCGGACCGGGGCGGAGCCGGCAGGGCCGGCCGGACCGGTCACGGCCTCGCCGCCTCCACACCCGTCCCGGCCGGCGGGAGCACCCGCGCCAGCAGGACGGAGGGCTCGACCTGCACGAAATCCACCAGCACCCCCGATTCCCGCGCTGCCTTGCCGAGCCGCTTGCGGTCGGCGGGCTCCAGCACCAGCCAGACGCCGCGGCCGGAGCCCGGCCCCGCGCCGCGGACCCCGTCGGCCAGTTCGGCCCACGAACGGACCAGCCCCGGCCCGGGATGGCCCGGCCAGTCCGTCCAGGCCCCGGCGCGCCGGCGCTCGCGGGCGTCGGGATCGACCACCGGCAGCGCCGAGTCCAGGTAGAAGCCCACCCCGTGGGCGCAACCGCGATAGTAGCACACCTCGTCCCCGGACGCCAGGCGCCGGCTCAGGAGAAGCGCCGACTCCCTGACCCCGCGGGCGCCCAGGTACCCGGCGGCGAATGTGAACATCACCCCCCACGTGGCCGCTGCGGACAGGCCCAGGGCCCAGGCGGCCGGCGCCGCCCGCCCGCGGACCAGCGCCGTGGCGGCAGCCGCGCCCCCCAGGACCATGACGGCGCCGGCCGCCATGAGCGCCAGGGACGGACCGTCGCCCAGCCGCAGGCCGTCCACGGCCGCCGGGACGGCGGGCAGCCCTGCGGCGGCCAGGCCGAGCACGATCGGCACTCCGGCCGCGGCAATCCCCAGGGCCGACCGGAGCCGGCCGAGCGGAGATCCGGCGGCGGCCAGGCGGACCCACCCCGCGCCGGCCAGGACCGCGGCGGCCGGCAGGAGCGGCTCCACGTAGTTGGCCCGCTGGCCGCTCACCAGGCTGAAGACGGTCAGCGGCACGGCGATCCAGAGCAGCAGCAGGGAAAGGGCGCCGGGGGGCAGGCAGCCTTCGGCATTCGGCTTTCGGCATTCGGCTTTCGGCACGGCAGCGGAGGGCGGGTCTTCGTGTTCCGAAGGCCGAGAGCCGAAAGTCGAAAGCCGGCTTCTGAGCACCGCCGCCAGGGCCAGCGGCACGGCCGGCAGGCACCCCAGAAGGAAGCAGGCGGCGGCCGTTCCCGGCACAGCCCGGCCGAAGGCGCCCCCCGCAACCCTCTCGCCGAACTCGTCGGCGGCGATGGAATCGAGCCAGCCCGGGAATGCCCGGGCGATGTACAGGAACCAGGGCAGCGCCACGGCCGCGGCGACGGCCAGGACGGCCAGGGCTCCGAGGGCCGCCGCGCCGGCGCGCCGCCGGTACGGCCGGCCGGGCCCACCGGGCAGGCCGGCGCTCAGGGCCCAGATCAGGCCCGGCGCGAACATCACCAGCAGGGCGATGTGGCCCTTGGCCATCGCGCCGAGGCCGAGGACCGCCCCCAGCGCCGCCACGAGCGCCGCGCGGCGCGTCCCGCGGCACTCCGGCCTGGTCGCCTCCCAGAGGATCAGGAAGAATCCGGCCGAGAGCGCGGCCAGGAGCACGTCGATGGACACGATCCTGGAGAGGGCGAAGTGCAGCGGGCAGACCGCCAGGACGATCGCCGCGGCCGGGAGCGCGCCGGGACCGGCCAGGCGCCGGGCCAGCGCGGCGGTCAGGGCGACGGCCAGGGCCGCAACCAGGGCGTTGCCCAAGCGGACGCCGAACTCGTCGGGGCCGAAAATCAGGATGCCGGCGGCGGCCAGCCAGTCGGTCAGCGGCGGCTTGGTCAGGTGCGGCCAGCCGTTGACCGTGGGCACCAGCCAGTGCCCGCCGGCCGCGAACTCGCGGGCCGCCTCGGCGTGGCGCGACTCGGTGGTGCCGGCCAGCGGCGCGCCGCCCAGCCAGGCCAGGTTGAGGGCCGCCGCGAAGGCGAAGACCGCCAGGCAGGCGGCCGCTGCCGATCGCGTCGGCCGGTGGCGTTCGGAGTCCGGCGCGCCTGGCCCGGTCACCGCACCGGTTCGTCCGCGCCGCGGAGCAGGCGGTCGACCGCGCTCTTGAGCGAGTCGATCTCCTCGTCGGCCAGGCCGGGGTCGAAGACCTTGTGGGTCAGGCTTTCGGCGCGGTCCTCGAGCACGAGGTGGTCGCCGTGAGGACCGGAGGCCACGCCGGTGAAGCGCAGCCGCTTCTTGCGCATGAGGATCAGCGCCAGGATGAAGCGGAACTTCTGCTTCTCGATCTCGGGCTGGCCCTCCAGGCGGCGGAAGAGCTCGTAGACCGTCTCGGCGTCGATGCGCCGGGCCAGGGGCTTCTCGCGGCCGGGGTCCTCCTCGGGAACCGCGGTCTTCCAGGAGGAGAAGAAGCCGGCGGCCATGTCCGGCTTCCAGCAGGTCGGGCAGAAATCTATCCGCCGGTAGGGCAGCGCCGAGGCAGCGGGCGCAACCGCCGCGGCCGCCGCAGGCTGGACCTCGCCGGCCGGGGCCGCCGGCGCGGCCGCCGCAGGCTCCTCCCCGCGGCGCTTCTTGGGCGGGGGCGGCGGCTCGGCCACCAGGGCCGAGTAGTGCTCCTCGCCGCGGGCGAAGTCGCGGCCGCAGGCGGAGCAGCTTCCGGCGCGGCGACTGATCTGGTATTCCTCGGGCACGGGGCGGGTCTCCGGGCGGGGTTCAGTTGGCCGTGAAGAAACGCTGGCTGGTTCCGTTCGGGGCGATGCGCACCTCGACCTTGGTGGCGCACTTCGGGCACCAGCCGACGTAGGCGGTCCCGGAGTGGTTGATGTAGACGCGCTGGTAGACGCCGCAGCACTCGAACCTCACGCCGATGAACTTCCTCGGCGCGTCAGGCGTGCCCCGGCCCTGGTCGACGGAACCCAAGCCCCGTTTCCTCCGGCCGGGATTCTAAGCCCGGCCGCGGGCTATTCAAGGGCCGGGCGGGCCGCCGCCGGCTACTGGACGCCGCCCTCGCGCTGCTTCTGGAAGCAGTCCCGGCAGTAGACCGGCCGGGCGCCGGAGGGCTTGAAGGGCACCTCGGTCTCCTGGCCGCAGGAGGCGCAGGTGGCCGGGAACATCTGCTTGGTCATGCCGCCGCCGCGCGCCCCGAAAGTGCCGGAGGACTTGCGCGCCCGCCGGCAGGCCGGACAGCGCTTGGGCTCGTTGGAGAAGCCGCGCTCCCGGTAGAAGGCCTGGTCGGCCGCCGAGTGGACGAACTCCGCGCCGCAGTCGCAGCACTTGAGAACCTTGTCCGCGAATTCGCCGCCCTGAACTTCATTCTGGTCCATGTGTTCGACTCCTGTGAACGGAATGACGGGTTCCATCCCGGCGATGGCGCCGGTCCGGCGATCTACTGCGATACGTGCCCTCCACAAGCCGCTGCCCGGGGCAGCGCCCCGGACGCTCCGCACCCACGGGCGCCCTGGAGGAGGATTTTATGTGGCCCCCGAAAACCCGTCAAATGCCGTTTGCGGCCCCCTCAGAACCGCTTCACCCGGGCGTGGCAGTAGGGCTCCCCGCCCTCTCGGGAGTAGTGGCGCTGGTGGTAGTCCTCCGCCGGCCAGAAGGTGCCCGCCGGGACGACCTCGGTGGCCACCCGGAGGCCCTTGCCGCGGAGTGTGCCGATCAGCTCCAGGGCGGCCTTCCGCTGGTCCTCGTCGAGGTGGAAAACCGCCGAGCGGTACTGCTCGCCGACGTCCGGCCCCTGCCGCCCGACCTGGGTCGGGTCGTGGATCTCGAAGAAATACATGGCCAGCCGCCGGTAGTCGGTGCGGCTCTTGTCGAAGAGCACCTCGACGGCCTCGGCGTGCCCGGTGGTCCCGGAACAGACCTCCCGGTAGCCGGGCCGCTCGGTGAGGCCCCCGATGTAGCCGGAGACGGCGGCGAGCACTCCGGGCTCCTTCCGGAAGAGGTGCTCCACTCCCCAGAAGCAGCCGCCGGCGAATATGGCGCGCCCGACGCGCCCGGCGGGCACGAAGTCCATCGAGACCGAGTTCACGCAGTGGCGGACGTTCCTGGCGGTCAGCTCCTCCCCCGTGAAGACGTGCCCGAGGTGGCCGCCGCACGCCGCGCAGACGATCTCGGTCCGCCGGCCGTCGGGGTCGGCGCGGCGCTCGACCGCGCCGGGTATCTCCGCGTCGAAGCTCGGCCAGCCGCACCCGGAGCGGAACTTGTCCTCGGAGCGGTAGAGCCCCGCCCCGCAGCGCCGGCACGTGTACACGCCGGCCTCGAAGTGCCCGTCGAAACGCCCGGAGAAGGGGGCCTCGGTGCCGCGGCCGACGATCACCCGCTCCTCCTCGGGACTGAGCTGGTTGTGCATCATGGCCGATCCGCCTCCCCCGCCTCCGCTCGCCCCCCGGTCGGCGGCCGCCCCGCAGCCGGCCAGCCCCAGGAGAGCCACCAGCCACCCGGCCCGGAGCACCCGCAGGACTGACATGGCACTCCCTCCGAACTCCGGCCCCGGCGCCTCAATATCACTACCCGCCGCCGGCGGGTTTTAGTCCTGCCATGCCTTGAATCATCCTCGGTTTCCCGTGGAGGTAATTGAGAGGGCAGACTGGAGGGTGCAGAGGAGTTGGTGAACAGAGAAGGCGACCAAGCCAGAGGTGAGCATGATGCGGCCGACGACGAAGGC
>Ga0116153_10000801_pt1 | contig 34873 bp, 43 predicted proteins | sample AD_UKC028_MetaG_FD_89896 | JGI IMG/M metagenome (GOLD analysis project Ga0116153, IMG submission 89896) | Active sludge microbial communities of municipal wastewater-treating anaerobic digesters from USA - AD_UKC028_MetaG | ecosystem: Engineered > Bioreactor > Anaerobic > Digestate | place: USA...
CGGTACTCCATGTGCCGCTCTTCCCGCCACTCCACCAGGCACCCCACCACCGCCGGCGTATCCGCCTCCTGCCAGCGCGCCAGCAGCTTCAGGTCCGTCCGCCACGTGTCCGCCCAGTAGTTCCGCGTCAGCCACCGCGCGATCGTGCTCCACTTGCCCGCCTTCGACAGGTCCGACCCCTCCATCGCCATGAACCGCGGCTCCGCCCGCAGCGCCGCCGCCACCATCTCCAGTTGGTTCTCTGTGACGATCTCATCCGCCAGCCGCACCCGGTTGTCCGAGGCCCCCTCGAACGGGCGCACCTTCTTCCCCGTGTTCTTCGCCCACTTCCGCCCGTCCGTGCTCTGGCCGTCCCAGCGCGCGTACAGCACGTCGTCGTAGTCCGACCGCGCCGACGCGATCTGGTCCGCCGCTTCCCGCCGGATTTCCTCAACGCCGGTCTTCAGTTCGTCCAGCGGTATCGCCGCGGTGATTTCTGCCCGTTCCATGCGTCCCCCTTCAGTTCTTGAACGTCACCGGGTAGGCCCTGCTCCAGGTCGAGCGCCCGAACCGTGTCTGGCGTCCAGCCCGCAGTCGGCCATCCCACTTCTGCGCGCCAAACCGTGGCCGCGCTGCGCCCGCCAGCGTCACCTCGTGCAGCGTCGGCCGCGCCTCTTCCATCCGCATCACGTCGGCCATGAACTCCGGCTCGTTCCAGGCATTGTTCACGCCCCGTTCGCGCCCGAACCTCAGCCCAGCCTGAAATTCGCGCTCGCCCATGACGTGCGTCAGCCTCGCCCCGCACCTGCTCTCCACCGCTTCCGCTCTCATACCGCCCTCACATTTTACGCCTTACGTTTCACGTCTTCTCTTCTCCCCCGGAAACACAGCGGCGGGTCCGCACTTGGCAGACCCGCCGCTCACCTCTGGTCACCGCTTTCGCATAGACCGCTCTGTTACTTCACTCCACCACTCGCGCCTCCGTCACTCCTGCCCGCGCTTCAGCACATTCTTCAAGGGCTCGGCTTGATCACCCGGAAGTAGAGCTGCACCCGCCCCACGGTCTGCGAGGCCATCGCCTCCATGCTCATCGGCGTGAAGCCGGCCACGATGCTGCCCGCCGTCGTGTAGAGCTTCCTGCCCTGTTCGCTGGCCGTTGCCGTAGCGGTAGCGTTCGTCATGACATTGGTGCCCGTGATCGCCACCGTTTGCGCCGACACTGAAATCGTGTAGGCATCCGGAGTCGGGTACTTAACGAACACCTCCGTCCCGTCGGAGGCGATTTGCGTAGCCTCCAGGAACAGGTTCGTAGTCGAACCGTCTCCCACGTACATGACCGTGGAGTTCGTCCACGAGCTGTTCTCGTCGTCGAACGCCTTGTCCAGCACGTAGGCTCTCAGTTCCACCATGCTGTTAGCCGCCACGGTGTTCGTGAGCCATGCGGTGCTGTTAGTGGTCGTGCTCGCGGTGAAGTCGTTGTACTCGATCGTCCACACGTGCGACGCCCCGTACAGCGCAGCTTCCTCGACCCCCAGCGGACGCATGTAACCCTGCCCCGCCAACACCGGCGCCAGCCCCAGCGTCACCAGCGCCACCATCACCGCCACCAGCCCGATCAATCCTGTTTTGGTTTTCTTCATCGTTTCCGCTCCTCTTTCAGTCTGCTCTCTCCCCTTTTCCGTCTCATCCCGGGGCGTTTTCACCCGCCCCGGGTCTTATTCCTGCTTCTCTTCCCTCGGTACTCGGACCTCGGTACTCGGCGCTCTCTTCCTACGCTCCGCTCGGGTACACCACGAGCTGGCCCGCCGGCATCTGGCACGCCAGCGTCAGGATGGTCAGCCACTGCCCACGGGGGCCGCCGCCGTCGTTCGGCAGGTCCTGGTGGCTGATCGCGCGGTTGAACCGCACTTCCCAGCCGTTCTCCATGTCGAGCCCGTAGCCGCCCAGCGTCGTCTGGGTGCTCACCGCCCCGGTGGACGGCGTGTAGAACAGGTTGTAGCTCGTGTGCGTCCGCACCTTGCCCGCGTGGAAGGTGAAGAACTGCACGAGGTTGATGTACCCCTGCTTCACCAGGTCGATGTTGTAGCGGTTCACCGCCGCGATCGACGCCGAGATGTTCGGGTCGTGCTGCGTCCAGTCCGCCATCTGCGCCTGCAGCGCGAGGCTGGCGAACAGGTCGATCGTCACCGCCCGGGCCCGCTGGTTGGCTGCCGCCGCCAGCATCGCCTCGAACGTCGAGTCATACAGCGCCGAGAGCGCCCCGGTGTGCAGGCACGAGCTGGAGACCCGGTAGCCGTCCGGAATCGGGTACTCCGCGTTCAGGTCCGCGGCATCCGGCTCCAGCCAGCGCCCCACGCCCCGCAGCAGGTTCTCCGTCGCGCCGCTCACGCCCTCCCGGGCAATGTCCTGCGTCGACAGGAACAGCCGCTCCAGCTTCAGCCTCAGCCGGATCAGCGCCTCAGCCTTCTGGAACTGCACCTCGTCCTTCACGCCCCAGGTGTCGGTCACTTCCGCCTGGTTCGTGACCTTCCAGGCCTCCCGCAGCTCCTGGCTCACGCTCTTCAGCCGGGTCCGGCCCTGGTGCCCGAACGTGGTCGTCGCGGCCCCGTCCGCCATCCCGTTGATCGCCCCGATGTCGCGGGTCATGATCGGCCAGTTCGCCTCGATCTGGACCGGCTTCTTCCCCGTCTTCACCATCGTCAGAAACGGGTGGTCCACCGCTTCCTTCGTGTAGATCGCGTCCTTCCAGTCCAGCACCTGGGTATTCGATTCCCGCTGGATCTGTTCCGTGATTGGTCCTGCGCCCATGGTTCAAAATCCCTTCTGGCCTATTGGCCTTGGTTGTCGTTCACGCTCTGCAGCCATGGGCTCCTCCACGCCTTCTCCGTTCAGCCCATCGCCGCCACTACGTCCATCACCGATCGCTGGCCGTGTTCCGGCAGTTTGCTGCGGTCAAGTCCGCCGCGTTTGCCGCCATCCCCACTGGCCCCGGCTCCGGGTTTCGACCCGCCGCCCTTGTTCAGCGCCTCGTCCCGTTCGGCCCCTTCGCCGCTGCCGGCTCCCCGGGCGCCTTTCGCCTTCCGGGCCGCCTCTTCGCGCGCCAGCCGAACCTTCTTGCCTTCCCGGGCATCCGCCACGAACTGGGCCAGCGACTCCCGGTGCGCCTTGTCCGCGCGCCCCTTGATCGCCGCCAGCTCGCTTGCCGCCCGCGCGTGCCGCTTGTGGATCTCCGCCGGCGGCTTCACCTTCGCAGGGTCCTCGTCCTGGACCCCGTCCCAGTTCGCCTCCAGCTCGGCCACTTCCCGCTCCAGCGCATTCGCCTGCCGGATCGCCGCCAGGTCCTCCGCGGACACCCACTCCGGATGCACCGGCAGCCCGCCCTCGACCTGCGCCGTGAGCGCCGTGACCTTGCCCTCAAGCTCTGCGGTCTTCTCCGCAGCCAGCCGCGTCTTCTCGATTTCCTTTCCCAGCCGCTTGTCGAACACCGCCTGCTGCTCCGGCGTGAACGTCACCCGTCCCTCGCCCTCGCCGCCCGCCTTGTTCCCCTGCTCCTGGTTCTTGGCCTCGCCGCCGGCGTTCTCACCGCCGTCGCCCTGGCCCTCGCCGCCCGCGCCCTCGGCGCCGGCCGCTTCACCCTGCTCGCCGTCCTCTTCCCGTGTCTCGTTACCATTCGCGTCTTCAGGCATGGGCACTCCCCAAGTGAGTTGATGCATTGATGTTCAGCCCACACCAACGAAAAGGGCATGAAGTTGTCTTCATGCCCCCACTAAAACACTGTTCTGTTTTCGCGCTAGTCCGTTACGGCACGTTTCAGCACGTTCCGGTCATTTTCTCCTGCGGGAACATGCGTTTGATGGCCTCTACCGTTTCGACCGCGTGGTCGCCGTACTTGCCGGCGAGGTACGCCAGCCCCTCCTGACCGCGCGCGGCCTGCTTCACGTCTTCGTCTGTGCCCTGCGTCGCTGCAATCAGCATCAGCGCCGCCGACATCATCACCCCCGTCCGGTCATCCATGCTCCCTCCCGTGTCGCTTGTTCTCTGACTCAGGTTTCAGGTCTCAGGTTTCAGACCTCTGCCTTGTTCCCCCGCTTCTGCCACTCGAAGATCGCCCGCAGCAGCTCCTGCGCCCCGGCCATCCGCGCAAGGTTCAGCATCCGGTCCTCAGGGCGCCCGTCGAACACCCCGTCCAGGATCGTCGCCTCAATCCGCGCGTAGACCTCCCGGATCCCCCGCAGCACCAGCGCGTCGTCGTCCACCGCCATCATCTGCGCCAGGTTCTCGTTTGAGACCGTGCCCGCCCGCCCGATCTCTACCACCACCGCCTCCACCCCCAGCATCCTTCTGGCCCACGCCTGCAATCGTTTCTTCATCCTGTCATTCACGTCTGACCTCTCTTCTCTGACTCAGGTTTCAGGTCTCAGGTTTCAGGTCTCAAGTTTCAGCCTTTCCACCACCGCCTCCACCTCGGTCCTCACGTACAGCGGCTTTCCCACCGTCCGTCCGCTCTTCAGCCGCACCACCCGCGGCGTGATCAGGCCCGCGTCCACCAGCTCGTAGAACGTGTGCCGGGTGATCCCCAAGATCGCCAGCGCCTCCTTCCGCCTGATCAGCAGCCCTTCCATGTCGCCCCTTATCTTGCCCTGTTGGACATCGCATCGATTTGCTTGCGGTAGCAATGCCGCAGCCTCCGGAGCCAGTCCTTCTGTCTGTCTGTCAGCGTGGCGTCCAGGTCGAGCCCAGCGTCAACGGCATACGCGAGTTGTCGTACAAACCGTTTCGGCCCTGATCCTACGGCGAAGCGACAGCCATGGAGCTTGTTCACCATGACGGCAAATGGTTCATCCTGCCCAACCATTGCAGGCACCGTGCTGCCGGCAAAACGCACCTGGCTCATAAGCCGGAACGTCTTCGGAGCATTTTGCGCCTTTGACCAATTGAGTCCGGCCTCGTTGATAAACGTGGCTTCGATGTCATCCCATCGCTCCACCAACGCAGCCCATGACTTGGAGACTGCTGCCATCTGTGGGAGCCGTTCACGTAGTTCCGGTACGGCAGCCAGCAGTTTCAGGCAGCGGTTGAAGTCGTCAGGGTCCAAAGGGTACGATCCGTCACAGGGCAATCCGCTAAGGTAGAACGCCATTGCCCGCGACGATGCGCCAACTTCTCCGGTTGCCATCCAGTCCATGACTTTCTCTTTGAGCGTTTTCATAGCGGCCACTCCCTTCGCTTCCACGCCTTGCGCTTGTCGAAGAAGCACGGCGACTCTGCGGCAAGCGCGTCGATCCATGCGTCTTCGCAGCGGCGGGCCCGCGGCCCAGTCTCTGGACCGGCGATGACCCAGTCTGGCCTGAAGACGTGGGATGAAAACGATACGGGCCCCAGCATTGGCTCAACCGAAACAAAGCGGGTACAGAGCGGCACGCTCACGGTGTTCAGCAGCTCCAGCCTCCAGTGCGACATCTCGGTTTCGATCGTGACTCCCATCCAGACTTTGGCCGGCAGCCCGCCCATCCACTCACCGGGCCTCTTGGTCAGGACGATGTACGTGTGCCACGGCGCCGAACGCATCGCCGCGTACACCGCCTCGCGCCACTGGGGCTTCACAGTCTCATGGCCCAAGTCTGACATGCTGCACACGAACACGCGCCCCAGCTTGCGGACCTTTGCGGGCTGGTCCAGTCGTTCCGGAATGAAGTGCGCCGATCCCCACGGCAGATGAAACCGCTTGCTGATCGCAGCCGCGTAGCAGTTGGTGCAGCCGGCCGATTCCGGCGAACAGCCCACGATCGGGTTCCAGGTCCAGTCGCACCATTCGATTCCTGTCCGGTTCATGTCTCCCCTACACCACCCCCGCCCGCCGGCATACTTCCAGCGCCTTCAAACACGTGTCCGTCTCCGTCTGCGCGTCGTTGATGATCACCGCGTCCCAGTTTGTCCAGTGGTCCAGGCCCGTCTCCCGCTTGTTCTCGTCATCCGTTCCAGTTGTCCGCGTCAGCCGGATCAGGATGCCACCCATGTCCTTGATCGCCTTCGCCTCGTCCTCGAACCGTACATCGTCCACCAGGATCGGGCACATCCCCTGCGCGTGCCACACCGCGTAGGCCCGCCGCTTCATCGCCTCCACCCACACCGCCGGCCAGATGTCCCGCGCCGCCTCCATGTATCTCCACAGCACCTCCCGCGCCGGCAGCCCGCACGGCAGCAACGTTTCCTTCTGCGCCGCGCTGCCCCACACCTGCTCGACCCGCGCCCCGAACTCCCGCCGCACGATCGCCTTCGCCGGCCCGGCGATCGATACGATCGTTCCGTTCAAAACCGCCGCGAGGTAGCTCGCCACCCGCGACTTCCCACTCCCGATCTTCCCGCTGATTCCAACGATCATGTTTCTCCCTTCTCACGTTTTACGTTTCACGCCTTACGTTTCACGTATTCTCTGACTCCGGTCTCAGGTCTCTCTTACCTCTCCGACCCGGCCCCCTTCCCGGCTCTCGGATCTCGGCACTCTTCTCGGCCCTCTTCCCGGTACTCGGCACTATTCTCGAAACTCGGCGCTCTCCTAGTACACCCCTCCGCCTCCACCGCCGCTCCTCCGCGTCTCTCCCACGTACCCGTTGCCTTTCAGGAAGTGCCACCGCAGGCAGTCGATGATCTCCTTCGTGGCACCCTTCTGCCCGTCGATTCCAGTCCAGATCCGCAGCGCGAAGATCGTGTTCACGCAGCTTTCGGCCACGTACAGCTTCGCGCTGTTCAGGAAGCCCCACGGCTGATTCTTGTCCCACGAAAGCGCCGTCTGGATCAGCTCCACTCCGTCCTCGATCTCCCCCCGCGACACCGTGATTCCGCTCGTTGGCGAGAACGACAGCCCGATGTCCTCCAGCTCGTCGAACAGCGTCCGATTCTCGTACGCCCCCTGGCGCTGCGTGTTCGCGTACCGCGCGTCCAGGAATCGGTCAGTGACCTTGATCCGCGCCGGCGCCCACTGGTTCCATCCCCGCACCATCTCTCCCGTCGCCCCCTCTGACTCAGGCATCAGGTTCTTGCCCGGCATAGCCTTGGCGACGCCGGGTCCGGTTTCATCCCTCTCCTCGTAGTCCTTCCACCCCTCCAGCCGTGCGATCTCGGCCTTGTATTGCAGCAGCGACCATCCCAGGTTGTTCTGTCCCGGCCCCGGAACTCCGTCCATCCGGCGCCCGTCCGTCAGCGCCCAGGGCCCCAGCACGCCGTATCCGGGGATCGGGTATACCGCGCTCGGCCATTCCGCGAACACGTAGTGTCGGCCGTCCTCGGTCGACCGCACGTACAGCATGAAGAAATTTCGGCCCCCGTGCGGATCCACGTACTGGTAGTTCGTGCCTTCCCGCGGCACTTGGTCGTCCGGAATGATGTGTCGCTCACAGAACGCCGGGAACATCACCCGCGCCTTGTTCGTCGCCACCCCGTAGAACCGCATCTTGTGTTCATCCCGCGATCCTCGGGCCCACCGCTGCCACACTCCCAGCGGATTCCCGAACGGGTTGTCGCTAGAGTGTACGAACACCACCGCCTGGCTCTCCTCCGGGTCCGCCACCTTCATCACCCGCGGCACCCGCTCGAATTCCCTCCCCGCCGGCACCGGCGGCTGACTCCTCCCCGTCCCCACCCCCCACTCCTCTCCGGTGCTTCCTCCCTCGGCACTTGGCACTTTCTCCCTCGGCACTTCCCAGATCCATTCCCCGCACTCCTCCGGCCGGCTCCATACGCTCACCGGCTCGTGCGTCTTCGGTTCCAGTGTCCAGGCCCGCAGCCGCTCGTACTCGCGCGCGGAAAGTCCCAGTGCCCGCGCAACGTCCGGCTCGCCCCCGTCCTTCGGCAGCATGAATCCAGTGCTCCACTTCGTAACTCGCGCACCGTCCTGCATCAGCCGCACCGTCTCCGTGTAGCCAGACACCGGCGTGAACGTGATCAGCATCCGTCCCCGCTTCTCCGCGATTCGTGAGAGCATTGTCTTCACCCAGTCCGCCGGCACCTCCTCGTCCGCGTTGATCCAGTGCACGTTCCCGCCCTCGATCCGCTTCATGTCCATCTCGTAGGCCATAAAGCTGCAGTCGCTCAGGTTCGGCAGCACGAATCTGCCCTCGGTGAACCCTTCCTTCACGCTGTACTTGATGTACGTTGTCCGCGTCCGGATATCCTTCAGCCGCAGGTGGGCCGGCAGGTACTTCCACATCAACGGCTGCTGGTACTGCTTGCTCATGTCCATGTTCGTGTGCAGCATCCAGATCCGCGTCTGGGCATACTCCTGCATCAGCCGGCTGCCCCGCTTCGCCCCGTACTCGCTCTTCGATCCCCGCTGTCCTCCGTTCACCAGCACCACGCTCACCGGGTGCGGGAACCCCAGGTGCAGCCGCATTCTCTCCGCCCAGTGCTCATCGACCCACGGCATCCCGAACAGCGCGTCGATCACTCGCCAGATCGACGGCTCCCAGCCGTGCGTCATCGGGTTTTCCCGCGCCTTGCGGATCGCCTCTTCGCGGTGACGGTAGATCTGCCCGAACGCCGCGTCCGGCGAGATCTTCCACCGTTCCGCGGCCAGCGTGATGTCCGCCGGCGTCGGTTCCGCAATCACCGGGTCTGCAGTCCACAACCCCCTCATGATCTCGGTTCTCCCGTCTTCTCAGCCGGCGCTCCCAGTCGGCTCCCCTTCAGCAGGCGCTTGATCAGCAGGCTGCATCCATTTGCCGCTTCCAGGCTCCCCGTCACCGCCACGATCATCTCCTCCGGCTCCCGGCCCGCTGCCAGCTCCTCGTTGATCTGGCGCAGCGCCTCCACGATCGGCGCAGCCCGGAACGACCACGTTCTCCGGTTCCACGTGGAGCACCACAGCCGTTCCAGCAGCTCGTCCATGTCAGCCCTTCATCCTCCCGAACAGCATGTCCGCCAGCACCCGCTTGACCCCAGCCAGCGAGCGCGGCCTCCGGTGCGTCCCGTCCACCGTGATCGCCACCGCCCGAGCCTCCCCCGGATACGCCAGCAGCCGCACCGTGTGAACGCCCAGCACCCCGTCAGTCACCAGCCCGCCTACGTCCCTCAGCGCCTCGGCCTCGGCCAGTCGTTTGCGTTCCTTCGCGGCACGCATCACGGCGCACTTGGCAACCTTGCGCTCGTACAGTTTGCGGCGTAGTGATTTACGGTACATCCGATCACTTTCCGGTTTCGGCTATGCTGTTGTTCGGCTTCAAGAACGCGATCCAGTGCGTCTTGCTCTGTTTCCCGCTGCGGTGCCCGTACAGCGGCTTTTCCGGCGTCAGCGCCAGCACCTCGGCAACCGGAACGTCGTATTCGCACCACTTGAAGACCAACGTGCCTTCCGGCCTCAGCACCCGGAAGCACTCGGCAAACCCCTTGCGGAGCATGTCCCGCCAGTCCCCCGTCAGGCGTCCGTAGCACTTCGCCATGTAGCTGTTCTGCCCCAGCGTCGTCATGTGTGGCGGGTCAAAGACGACGTGCGCGAACGTGTCCGAGGGGAACGGCAACGCGGTGAAGTCGGCCACCTTGTCGGGCGCGATCTCCAGCACGCGGAACCCCTTGCGGTTGCTGCTGTCATTCCTCACAATGGTCTCGGCCCGGTTGTCCACAAACAGAGTCCTTTCGTCTCGCGGGTCAAACCAGAACGCCCGCTTGGAGCAACACGCATCCAGGACCGGAGGAAGCCGAACAAGAGCGTCGAGGTTACGGCCATTCGCTGCGCTCATGTCCGAACCTCACGCTCGCCGTTGGACAGACGAAGGGTTGGACTGCGGCTGCCCTTCATGGTCACAGTTCCAGTTCTTCGTTGGCCGACTGGATGCGTCCGTTCAGTTCATCGACCGCCCGCGTCATGGCGTTCAGGTCGCCAACGAGAGGGATGGGCTCCGGTTCCTGCTTGATGCCGGCACTCGCCGCGCACGGCCTCGGGCACATGACCGGAACGAGCCGCGTCCGCAGCAACGCGAAAGACTCTGTTGCCCTGGCGATGGCCTTGTCCAGTCGCTGTTTTGCTGACTCGACTTCACTCATTCTTTTGGGGGCGGTATCTGTCATCATGGTTCCTCTTTCTGGCCTATTGGCCGTTTTTTAATTTAGACTGTCCAACAAGGGGCTCGACCGTACCGTCCACAAGGTGGCCGGTCCGGTCAGCCCCGGTGTTGGGGCTACATGCGTTTCGGGTCATTCATCCTTCCCGGATCGTTGCGCGTACCGTGGCGGCGCGGGGCAGGCGCGACCGGTTCGGAGGGCGGCGCAACCTGCGGAGGCTGCACGACACCCTTCTTCACTAAGTCGAGCTGCGGCTCGTCCACGACAAACGTGTCGGCGGGCTTGCCGTCCTTGCCTTCCTCGGGTTGGATGACGAAGCGTCGGCAACCGTACAGCCAGTACGTCACGCCCACAGCAACGCCCTTCAACCCGCTGATCTTATCCTTCACCCGGTCGCCTAGTTCGATCTTCTCGTTCATGTCTCTGTCTCCTCGCTTGTGTTTCTGAACTCGGAGCCCCAACAAGAGGCTCCAAACTACGTCGCTACGCGCCGAGTTTGAGCCTCGGCGTTGGAACTACGCATCGAGTGTCCGTCCTTGGCACGTGATCGTCGGGAACGTCGGCGGCAACGGATCGTGCGTTGACGGTCCCCACGTAACTTGCGGCAACACCGGATACGTCGGCCATCGTTCAATCACAATCGGCGCGGCGGGGATCGTGATGACCTTCTCCCCGAACAACTCGTGAAGCTGGCGATACAACGCCTTGGCCTCTTCAATCGTCAACTTCGTCTTTCCGCTCTCTGTCTCGATCTCAATCCCTGTCAGTTCTACTTTCATGTTTCCTCCGTTTCGGTTCCAACCAGTGCAGTCAGCCTATTCGCGTTCCGCAGCGGCCCGCTCAAGGCTGCTGCTTTTGTTGGCAGTACAAATCATCCTCATCAACTCCGCCGCGACTTGCGGGACGATTGCGTTTCCGAGTCCTCGCAGTCTGTCCACCCGAGCGGGTATCCCTGTAGCCACTCGACCCACGTCGGGTTCAGGCTCCCACCAAGCCGCGTCCTGTTCTCCGCGCTCGACGCGCCCCGTCCCTTGGCGGCCCCGGCGTCCGGCGTCGGGTACATCTTCACCGCCAGCGTCAGCGGCGGTGTGGACACCTGCCCCTTGTCCTTCCGTGCCTGCCACGCTTCCGGTTCCTCGTCCGTCACCTTTCCGGCCCTCGGCGTCGGCCAGAGAGCCGCAGCAGTCGGCAGACTCATGCCCGTCTTGCTCCGGTTCAGCTTGGCAAAGTCCGCACCTGCTTCCGCCGCTCGCGGAGTCGGCCACATTGCAACCGCGTTCGGAAGTCCGTCCATCGGCGCGTGTTGGCCGCGTTGCGTCTGTCCCTTCCAGTCCCGGCTTCTCGCGGTGGGCCACAATCCACACTCGGTCTCGGCGGTGGAAGGCGCCGACGGCGCAAGCTGGAACAATGACCGGCCAGACGGCGTAGCCTTGTGCTTCCAGGTCAGCAGCACAACGGTCGAGTTCCATCGAGACGATGCCAGGCACATTCTCGCCAATGATCCAAGCGGGCCGGACAGCTTCAATAACGGCAACCATCGCCGGCCAGAGGAAGCGGTCATCTCCCGCGCCTGCGCGCTTCCCGGCAAGACTGAAAGGCTGGCACGGGAATCCTCCGGTGAGAAGAGTAGCCCCTGCGTAGCGTTCGCCGGGGAAGGTTCGCACGTCGTCATGGATTGGCACGTCGGGCCAGTGTTTCCGCAAAACTCGCTGTGCGTATGGTTCGCACTCGCAGAAGGCAACCGTTTTGAATCCGGTCCACCTTGCGGCGATGGCAAAGCCTCCGATGCCGCTGAACAGGTCAATGTGTGTTCCTTGCTCATTCATGCCCCGAATCCAGACTGCCAACAACCCCATCGAGCGCGACGCCGCTATCGCGTCGCGGCTCATGGGGAGCGTTCGGCCCCTGCCACCCTTCCGCCAGACGCGACAGCAGCACCGTGTCTGCATCGCCGCGCAGCATGCGGTCGTGGACGCTGGTGCAGAGGTCTATCAGTCTGGCGATCTCCGCCGTTGCCGCGACGTACAGCCTGCCGGTCTCCCGGTCCTTCTGGTGCGGTGCCATCATGGCCTCGTGCTCACGCAGGCGACGGAGAAGGGCCGAACCAGCCAGTGCAGCGCTACCGGCGGCTAGGTCTGCGGCGTCCACATCGTCAACCACGATGATCTCATCGTCATCAGTGTATCCCATCGTTGTCTCCTATTCTGGCCGCCGGAGTCTGACCGGAGGCGTTGGGAGAAAGCGTGTCAGTCGCCAACTCCGCAAGGGCCGCAATGATTTCCTGCCTGCCTCTGACCCGCTGCGCGACGCCAAGCGCCCCCAGGATCGCGTCCGCCTGGATTGTCCGGATCGACTCCAGGCTGGTTTCTCCCGCCAGTTCCTCTTGCCACTTCTCAGCCGTTCTCATTGTCCCTCCCAACCACGCCGTTCGAGGCGACGGGTTCCCCGCGCCTCAACGCGGCGTTGGCGGTACTCATGGCCAGCAGCGCGTCAATGCGCTGGTCCGTCTTCGCGATCTTGTCCGCCTGTTCCTTGGCAAATGAGTCGAAGTGCATCCATGATCGGTTTGTCTCCTTCAGTTCCTTCACCAGCAGGCTGCGGTCCCGCGCCAGTCCGCGCACGGCCTCAGCGATAGGGTTTACCGCTGGCGCTTCGATGTGCTGCCCGAGTTGTGTCACGTTCATTTCCCGTCCTCCTGATTCAGACCGCCAACAACGGACTCGTGCGTACCGCTGTCCCGCGGCTGGCCATCGGTCCGCACAGGCCGAGCGTTCGGCTTACGCCTCCTGCGCTCCCACCACTCCAGCAGTTTGACCCACGCGACCAGCAGCCCGACCAGCGCGAATCCCAGAAGCACCACGCCAAGCGCGATTGCCTCCATGACCCCGTGAAACGTCCACACGAAAACAGCCATCACGTTGCACCTCCTTGCCGAACATCTCCCTGCGCGCTATCGGCACTCCGCTCCTCGGATAGAACGCGAGGGTTTGCACTCCGGTATTCGTACTCGCGGTTCATCAGCGTTTTCTCTGGGCGTCCCTCGATCCACTTTGACCATGCCCCCTCTAGTCCAATGGACCCAGTCAGCACACGCTCGCGGTACTCCTGCGCTTCCGACCGTTCGCATCGTCTCCAAATCTGGGGTTTAGTGCTCGGGGTAGCACGATCAATGCACTCGATCATCGCCATCGCGACGGCGGCGCACTGCACGCCCCACTTCGCGTCCTGCCGGTCGCGCTCCTCGTCAATCGACCGGGCAGCAGTCAGCGCCGTCAGCGTCCCGTCTGAAGATCTGCTCACACCGTCTCGCGTCAGCATCGGGGTTCCTCCGTCTGGTTCTCTGACTTCATCTGTTTCACTGCTTCACCGCACGCCTTGATAAACTCTGCATTCCCCTCGTCAGCCGGAATGTACTCGGGCCTCTTCCGCATCAGCCCCTCGTCAGCATCGGATTCGCCCGGCAGCTCGTCGTCCGCAAAGTCGCCGCTCTGGTCCTGGGCCACCTCGAACCGAAAGTAGGCCGGGTACATCCACAGCGCAACCTTCTGCGTGTCGCCACCCTTGTGCTTCAGCACGTTCGCCCACACGGGCCGCTTGTGCTTCGTCGCCCCCGGCCGGCCCTCCTCCATCAGCCTCCTCTTCTTTGCGTCCACGTACAGGAACAGCACCTTGTGGGCGTCCTGCTCGAGCCCGCCGGAATCTTTCAGGTCGCTCAACTGCGGCTCGCGCTTCTCCTGCTCCACGAGCCGATTCAACTGGCACAGCACCATGATCGGGATCTTCAGCTCCTGGACCGCCAGCCGCTTCAGGCGCTGGCTCACATACGTCACCCGCGCGGTGACGTCCCAGTTCTGCCGACCCATCTCCTCCGCCATGATCAGCTGCGCGTAGTCCACCGTCGCCAGCTCCATGCCCAGCCGCCGGCGCAGCAGCCGCCACCAGGTCGAGATGGCCGTGATGTCGGTGTCCCAGTCGTTGATCGACATGGGCGCCTCCCGGAAGTGCGTCGCCGCCTTCTCCATCTCGTCGATCTGGCTCTCCCGCGCGTACCCAAACTTCAGCTTAGGCAAGGACACGCCGGCGCGCCGGCACATCGTCCGCTCCAGCAGCTCCTCCCGCGTCGAGTCCATGGTCGCCCGTCCGACCCGCACTCCCTTCCCGGTGACGTAGTCCGCCACCTGGTCCTCGAACGTCGTCTTGCCGCTCGAGGGCCGCCCAGCCACGATGAAGATCCCCGGCTCGAGTCCGCACGTGACGGACGTCAGCTTCCCCCACGGCAGCTCGATCCCGATCGCCGGCGCGATCCCAGCCTTCGCATCCCGGAACCGTTTGATACGCTGCATCGCAAGGTCGAAGTTCGAGCCCCGCGCGTCCTGGTAGCCAAGCAGCGACGAAAGTTTCTCGATCGCCTTGCCCACCAGCTCGTTTCCGTCCTCGTCCCCATACGCCTCGGACTCCGTTTCCCGCGCCGTCTCGATCACGCCCCGCGCCCGCCACTTGCTCAACACGATCTCGGCGTAGTGCTCGCAGTGCTCCTGCGTCGGCGTGGCGTCCACGAACTTGTCCAGCGCCGTGGGACCACCGATCCGGTCCATGACTCCGCGCGATCGCAGCTCCTCCCCGATCGTCAGCAGGTCCACCGGACGGCCGCGCCCGGTAACCGCCAGCATCGCTTCGAAGACTTCCCGGTGCGCCGGCACATAGAACGCCTCGGGCCTGATGCCCTTCAACACGGCCAGCCCCATGTTGGCCTCGCCATCCAGCAGGATAGAACCCAGCAGCCCGCCCTCGGCCTCCTCGCTGTGCGGCGCAATTCTTTGTGCAATTCCGCTCACAGCCTCGCCTCCACCTGGATCAGACGCACCGGACCCGGCATCACGAATCCGTTTGGGAACACCTTCGCCGGCCCATGTTTCTTCTCGAACGCGAATCCGCAGCCCGGGCACTGGTACGTGTTTCGCGGAAGCGGCCCGCTCACCGGCCGGTTCGTCCAGCGGTCGATGTCGGCCTCGATCCCACACTTTTCGCAGGTCAGCGTCATCCCGCTCGCTGTTTCAGCCAGGCTCAATACTCACCCCACTTCTTCTTTTCGCCGGCCTTCTCCGCCTCGTCCCGAACCGGCACGTGTGGTTTGGGCGGATCCCAAGCCGCTCCGCCAGATTTCAGCTCGTCCATCTCGAGCCGGCCGAACGCCTTCCGTAGCACCCCCATGATCGAGCCCGCCTTCCCGCACAGCCCCTTGACCTCCACCACGATCTCCCGCCACCTCGCGGCGGCGTTCGCCCTTGGATTCCCCTGCGCTGCCAGGCAGAGCATCTCCACCGTCAAGCCGTTCATCTTCCCAGTCTCGAGCAAAGCCGCATGGAGTTCTCGAACCCACCCATCAACCTTCACCGCGCCATCCCCCCCGCCGGGGGGTAAGGGGGGAAAGGCAGAGGCATAGGCAGAGGCAGAGGTAGGGCCAATCATGATTGTCCGTGGACAATCATTGTCTGTCCGTGTCCGTTCAATATCCTTCCGTGGACAATCATGATTGTCCGTGGATGGACATGGAATGACATGAGTGGCAAACGTCAATCCATTGCGTTCCAGTTTCTTCCTTACTGACGTCTCGCAATGGTCGTGCCAGTCGTGGACGTAAAGCCTTATGGCTTCATCGTCTACGCGGTCTAGCCATCTTGACTCAACAAGGGCTCCGATAAGCTTGTCTGGATCGCGCTTTCCCCAGTCACAAGTACGGGCTATCGCCTCATTGGTGTGACGGCCTATATCCCCCCTGGGACAAGTCTGGGCGGTAAACTCCCAAAGGAGGGTAAGTATACCTATCACCCCCCTGCGCGGCTCTGATGTCAGTCTCATCAGCTCGTAGACCTTAGGATGGCTGGTTGTTCCTTTTTTCACAGGTGTCCCTTTCTCACCCGTTTTTGACGTACTTCAGCCACGTCCAGGAGCCGGTTCTGTCGTCAAATTCAGCGTCGCGCAGCACCTGCCCGCGGTGCATCATCCTGCTGTTTCTGACGCGGACGTTGACGGTCTTTACGCTCGCCATTTTGCCCTGCACCCAGGTCGGATTCGGGTACAGTTTGACGATCGTGATCGTATCCTTCTGGCGAGCTGGAGCCACCCCTCCGTGATCGGGTGCAGGAGTCTCTGTCCTGGCCACTTCCGGGATAGTCACCTGCACAGATTCAAGCACCTTATCGAGGGCGCTCGTGGCGAACATCATTACACCCCTGATGACCCGCCAGTCCTCACCCTCTGACAGGTTCTGCTTTCGGATCTCCTCCACCCTCGCCTGGCTCAATCCCGTCACGCTTGCCACCTTCTGCAGCGTCATCCCGTAGTGCACGTGCGTCTCCTTCCGGTTGCGTTCCTTCCGTCAGCTCCTTGCTGGCTTCGGTCTTCAGCGCCCCTCGCTTCATCCACTCCCTGAACTCGTCCGCGGCCGGCACGGCCTCGCCCTGCTCCGTCCCCGGCTGAATGGCTCCCGCCTCGATCTCCTGCAGCCGCTCGCTCAGGATCCCGAACACCACCGCCTTGTCCCGCGGGTTGATCGCCCTTCGCCGGCTGCGTTCCTCCACGTCCTCCTGCAGCCCCTCCAGGTACAGCCTCCGCACCTGTTTGGCTCTCCGCACCAGGTCGGACGTCTCGCGCGCCCCGGCGTCCTTCTGCGGCAGCTCAACGTCCAGCACCGCCCGCACCGTGTGCACGCTCATGTTCAGCAGTTCGGAAATCTTGATCTGCCCGAACCCTTCGCTGTGGAGCTTCACCACCAGGTAGTACCGTTCCGGGTCCTTCGACTTCAGCATCGTCCCGGTGTGCTCGCCCCGCTCCACCAGCACCCGCTCGACCTGCTGGGCCGGCGGCAGAGCCATCAATGGGAGCTGTGTGTCTTCGTCGTTCATTTCACCGTTCCGCGCATCCATGCCCCGTTTCGAATCATTATCCAGTGCCCATCCGGCCGCGCCTCGGTGAAGTATTCCCGTCGCTGGTATGGGTCCGGGTCTAGCTTCGCGAGGCGCTTATTGCGGCGCCTGCGCTTCAGCGCCAGCATCAGCTTCCAGCTCGCGCTCGCCTGTCCATTGGCCGGCATGTCACTTCACCCGCCACGGTTCGGTGTGCAGCGTCACAGGCGGCTCGAGCGCGGCGCCCATTCCCGCGCTTACCCCCGACCTGAATCCGCTCATCCACGCCGCCACCACCACCGCCAGAACCACGGCCACTATCCCGATCGCTTCCATGGTTGCCTCCTATGCTCGACGCCCGCAGCAGAACACTTCCACCGTGCTCGCCGGGATCCGGATCGCCCGGCCCAGCACCTCGACCGGCCTCAGCTCCCCGCGGCTGATCCAGTTGTCCACCGTCCGCAGCGAGACCCGCAGCCGTGCGGCCACCTCCTGCCGCGTGTACCGCTGTTCAACCTCTTTGTGCCGCGTCACAGGTACTTCTCCCGCAGGATTCGCACCGCGTCTTTTTGGGTTGCAGGGATTCCGTCCAGCATCCGGCCGCGTTCCAGCATGAAGTGAAGCTGATACACTAGGCACCGCTCCCAGCCGGGCTCGAGCTTGGCGTTGCCCAGCAGGGACTCGATCAGCCACTCGTCCGTGCCGTAGGTGTATCGCTCAGGATGCCCTACGATTGGTCGCGGGGATGGGGGTGTTCCGGTGTAGGCCGGGCCGTTGGTCGTGGCAGGCGCGCAGCGTGGGCCGTGGCGCCAGTCGTTTCGGAGTGTGTTACCCCAGTGTCGGTTCGGCAGCATGTTCCCTCCGCGTCTGTTTCCACGGCAGAGCGACGTCTCCGCGCTCTATGGACTCAACGGCGGTGATCACGGCCAACTTCACAAGAACGGACCGCTTCAAACCAATTCGTTCAGCGGCTGTTTTTATTCTGAGAGCATCAGTCTGCGCGAATCGCACCGGGATTGGTACTGAAGTCATGGGCGGGAATGTAGCGGAATGCGCTACGATAGCGCAACATCAATCTGTAAGAATTTTACACTTTTTTCACGTTGACTTCATTCGACGGCTAACGTATATCGATTGCCATGAAAGCGAAGCCTCTCTCGATCCGATTCTTGGATGACATCGTGAGGCGCCTGGACGAGGTGGCGAGATCGTCTGGGCTCTCGCAAAGGGCGTCGGTGATCAAGTTCGCGGTCGCCCTTTTTTTGGACAACTTGGACAAGACTGACGATCGGCAGCTTCAGCGCCTGCTTCCGGTCTGGATGGCCACCATCAAGAACCTCGATGGCCGCACGCACCGCTACCACCCCATCGTGGTCAACGGCCACCACAACAAGGTCATGGTCGCCAAGGACGGATCGCAGGCCTACTCCACCAAGAAGACGGCTGGCCGCGCCAACAAGTAGACCCCATTTGATCCTGCCGCTCCCGCGCACACCCAACGCTGTAAACGGCCCCAGCTCGGAGCGGCGACCCCCTCCCCCCCTGGGTGTCGATTGCGCGTTCGCGTTTCGGGCGGCCGGCGCGGATGCGGAACGCGATCGCCCCAGCGCCACCCGCTCCGCGCCCAGCACCTCCGCAACCCGCTCCGGTTGATGGGCGGTCAAGTGTTTGCCTTGGGATTCATTAGGAAACACGCGCCTGCTGCCGATTGTGTGACACAACGGGTGCGCCACTGGGCCCTGCTCGAGCGGTCCCGGGGATCCCGCCGGAGACCCACCTGGTCCAGCCGATCCGCACGCGGCTCCGGGCGCCAGGCCCACGTCTACCAGCGGATCCTCGGGCCAGCGGCCGGGCGCTCGCCGGGGCCCCTTTGCCAGCGCCTTCCCCTCATCAACCCATTGCCGGTGGTCCTCGCGTGCGCGCGCGTCTTTAAGCTATTGCCGCTGCTGGGCTTGCTCTGGAGTCACATTCTCTCCTGCAATTCTCGGCCGATTGTGATTCTGATTTTCCAAAAGAAAAAGCGAGTTGCTGAAAAGAAACGGGCCCACGAGCACTGCGGTTGTTCGACCTATGAATCAGAGCTGGTCGTATCCACTGCCGCGCCCAGAGCATCCACGGTGCCATCCGATTCCGGTAGGCCGCTTCGTCAATCTCATCCGGCCCTCGGTACACCATCGCCATTGGCGTGCATCCTGCCGCCATAGCCGTGCGGCACCGCTTGTCTGCATCGGCCTGCGTGTCGCCGTCGTAGCCCGCCAGAACGTAGCACCGCAGCCGGTGGCTCTCTCGCGTCCATCCGGCAGCCAGAAGCATCCGGCACGCCTGGTGCAACGGCTCAAGGTCTCGGTCCTCGTCATAGGCCAGCCAGACCGCCGGACGTGGCCTCAGCCCACACAGCAAGTCAACATGCCACTGAGCGAGGCGCGCTGCGTGCAGTCCCCCGGTGAGGCGGGTCCGGCGGAAGGCTCCTCTCAGGGGCGCGTTATGTGTCTGTGATCGCCGGACCGCGCCTTTACTCGGAAGGCGCGACAACCGGCGTAGCCGATGCTACAGATCGTGTAGCATCAGGTCTTGGAGGTCGGCTTGGTGGACCAGGATAGGTCCGCGCGAGGAATGTAACAGATTGAGTGCCCGAGGTTTAGGACGGGCCGTTGCAGATGATCGAAGAGCGTCTTGTCATATTGCTTAATCTTCTTCAGGGCGCGCTGGATGGCGTTGCAGACTCGGTTTCTGACACGATTTCTGTCGTCATCCAGCTTCCGAACCTTGCCGCCCAGGCCGTGCGCGTTGGTCAGTTCGGTGCTGATCCAGTCCTTTTCCTTCTCCAGCTCCTCGACCTTGCCGAGATCGTTGTTCTTCCGGGCCTTCTCGGGGCGTGCTCTTGGCGATCCTACGCGGGAAAACCCTGAGTGTTCGTTTCATCGTCCAGAATCCGGGAGCGAACCAAGCCGTGCAGCGTACGCCGCTTATCCGAGACCCTGACCGCAATAGCTGGGCTATGGCTTGCAGTGCATCACGCTGGCCGCAGCGCGTGAGATCGGGTCGGTGTAGTGCCTGCGGGTGACGTTGGTGCTGGCGTGGCGTGCCCACAGGCTGGCGATCGCCTCACCGTGGGCCTCTGCCCACTCGTTGATTCGCCACGCCCGCAGCTCGTGCGCCGCGTGTCGGCGCGTCCAGCCGCAGGACCTCATCCAGCCGGAGAATTCTCGCTCCACAAGGTTCTCGCGTTCAATTGGGCTGGTTCCAGAAAGAACAAAGACGGCGCCCGGTGCCCGCATGGCCTCCAGCTTCTTCCAGGCATCGTCTGGGATTGGCGTCCATCCTGCCGATCCGCTCTTGGGCGTGAAGGTCGCATCGCCCACCATCACGCCCATGACGCCGTTGTGCGGGACAAACCAATCCCACTTGGCGGCGGCGATCTCGCCGGCGCGCAAGGCCGCCCAGCGCGCCAGCGCCCACACCTTGGCCAGATCGCCCTCGAGGCGCTCCCCGGCATCGAGCACCGGACCAATTTCGGCGGCAGCCGGCACGGCCCACTGCACCGCCGGCGTTCTGGTAACCTTGGCCGACTTGAATCCGGACAGGTCCGGCAGTGTCAGTCCGCGGTCCCGGTATTCCTGCAGCATGGCATCCGTGAAAAGAGACCGCGCCATTCTGAGGTTGCTGGCCACCGATCGCCGCGCGCTGTCGTTGCGCGGGTCCACGATCACGGCCTCCGCGTAGGAACTGGCCAGGCGGCTCGTCAGGACGTCCAGGCTGCACGAGGTGCAGTCCTCCCGGCCGGTTGCGGTTCTCAGGATGCGCCAGAACGCGGCCACGTTCTGCACCACGGTGCCACGCCGCGGCTCGCCCATCCGCTCGCACACGGCCTCGTAGGCGTCCACAGCGTGCCCGCAGGTCGAATACGCCGTGCGCCGCATAGATTGCCTCAGCACGTCGATCCTGTTCTGTGCCACGGCCTGCAGTTTCAGCCTGGCAACCGTCTCGGCCTGCGCCCTCGACCGCCTTGTCCCGTCGTCGCGGATCCCAAGCGAGTGGTTGATCTGCACCCCGGCCCGGCGGACCCGCAGGTAGAACATCCCGGACCTGGTCATGATGCCCTTCATGGGAGCACGTGATCGCGACTCCTGTACATCTTCCACGATTTTCAGCTCTGGCAATGTGCTCATTTTGGTCCTCCAGTTGCTATCGTATCACGTTTGGACTCGTTATGGACACATAATGGACTCACTCTCGTTGCATGTCAATGCATCTCGGTGCATCTCGACTACTGCTGCCAGTGCATGGAAAGACCTGATGGATTCTCTAGCAAACAAGGGGGAAAACACTTAACAGCCAATAGCCATGCGGGTTTGGTGAGTGGTAGGCCGTCCGGGGCTCGAACCCGGGACCACTTGATTAAAAGGCTACTGGCTCAATAAAAAAGTCTGTTGTTGTTCAAGAGGTTGCGACATATGCAATGAACAGTGCTCAAGTTTTGGACTCACAACGTCACATCATTGGGAGTCTGCTCACGGTTCAGCGCCTCCTGCAGCCGTTTCACAACGGCCGCCCCGCGTTCGCGCTGATCCTTGTACCAAACCGCTTTTCCGATCTCAAGCCCTCTCTCCCATGCCGCCCCTAAGAGCTTGGCCTTCATGTCGGGGTGCTGTTTCTGGTACTCGCTCGATTGCACCAGCGCGCGGTAGATGGTCATCCGGTGCTGGCCTACATAGCGCAGCAGTTCGTTGTACTCGTCCGGGTCTATGGGCACCCGCACGCTCTTCCCCAACTTGGGCCCGCTCGTGACCGGCTGCGCCAGGTATCGTTCCGGGTGCCCCGGTATGGCCCTGGCGTTCTGGCTGGCGTCGAACACCTTCCGCACCTCGCGCCACGCCTCACCGTTTGGTACCTCCTGGGCCGGCTTGCCGGCGTCCAGCAGGTGGTATAGGTGCCACGGCGCCCCAGCCGGCGTTCTCAACACGTTCCCGCCCAGCGGGTCGACCTTATAAGGGTACGCCTCGTCCCAGTTGATCAGCGGGTTCGCCTGCCTGATCACGTTCCGGACCGTACTTGCGTCCGTTGCCGTCCGCATGTCGGGAACGTACAACTGGCGGGCCCTGGCCAGCGTCGACAGCTCGCCCGGGATCGCCACGGCCGTCAGCGCCTGCCAGTAGCTCCGCAGCCACCCCTCCCACGCATCCCGCTCGATCGCCTGCAGCAGCGCCATGGTCCCGCGCATCATCGGAAGCTCCAGCGCCGCGTTGGCCATGTGCGGCACCGTAGACGCGAATCCGTTCGCCACCTTGTCCAGCGTCGTCAGGTCGTCCGCTTCCACCCCGGCGCGCTTGTAGTCCTCAAATCGGCTGGCCACCGTGCCGGCGTTGAGGGCGAACACTCCGCTCCCCAGCAGGCTCCGCCACGTATCCCCCTCACGCTCCTCGGGCTGTTCCCGGAATCCGCTTGCCAGCCACCGGCGCAATCCGCTTACGTTCACCGTCATCGGACGCTTCCCGGCCTGATAGAACAGCTCCCGCTCCTTGTCGTCCTTCGGCGCCGCCCCCCGCATCAGCCCGGCCTGGTACAGCATGGCTGCCGCCACATTCATCATCGCCCCGATCGAGGCATATCCAACCCCGTCCCGCCACGCCTGCCGCTCGTACCGCAGTTGCGCCGCCCGGTGCTTCTCGGCCGCCACCTGGTTCCCGCCCGACTCTGCCTGCCGCGCTGCCTTGCCCTCAGCCTGCGCCTTGTAGAGGTCTCCCACCGCCCAAGCCCAGGCATACGTCGGGTTGTTCAACTTCAGGCCGCTCTTGAAGATATTTGCCAGCGTCACGAAATACGGCACATTCGGCGTGATCACCACAGCATCGAACCATTCCCCCGGCGTGCCGTCCCCGCCGAACAGGGTTCGCAGGGATCCAAACTTCTTCGTAACTTTTCCCTGACCTTGGTACACTCCAGCCAACGCCTCCGCAGTGGCGATTCCACGCGCACCATCGTCCGGCGCCCGCACAAACACTTCCAGTTGGTTCCCCTTCAGGCCCATCCGCTTTCCCAGCTCTCTCAGCACCGCATTATAGCGCGGCTCTCTGAACATCAGGTCTTCCGCCCCCAGCAGCCGGAAGTTCAGTGTCGGGTGTATCCCCAGGAATCCCTCCATCAGCTTCTTCCAGCGGTCCCCAAACGGCACCCGCCCAGTCTCCGCGTCCACCAGCATGTCCAGGTCCCATCCCCGCGACACCATCTGCTTCAGAGCCCTGAACGGGTACAGCTCTCGCGCTCCGATCTCCCCCTTAACCGCCGGCTGCGTCTCGTCTTGCCCCTGCAGCAGCATCCGCGGCAACTTCGCCGCCGCCGCTCCCACCCGCGCCGCCGGACGCCGAAAGCCGAGCGACGGCTCGCCCGCCGCATACCGCTTCGCCGCCTCGCCTGGCAGCACCCTGGCCCCGAACCGCACCATCCGCTGCGCCACTGCCGCCAGTGTGTCCGCGCTGTAGTCGCCTCCAGCCTGGATCAGGTTGCTGAACGTATTGATCTCGTGCGTCGTCGGGATCCGGATCAGGTTGCCCTGGATGAATCCCCGCACCAGGTCATATCCCTTCCGCGGCGTCAGCGCCCCCATCTCCCGCGCCAGCCCGTTGTTCGCCTTCTGCCACGCCGTCTCAGCCGCGTCGTAGGCCGCGATCGCCTCCGGCGATTCCTCCGCCTCCATCCGCTTCCGGGCCGCCTCCAGGTCACCCTTAGCGTCCACCGCCGCTTCCGCCAGCGCCGTCACCCGCCGCTTCACCCTCTCCGTCGCCCGGTACCCCATCCGCCCCCATACCCGCTCAAGCCAACTCACGATCGACTGCGGGTTCCGCCCCCTGATCTCCTGCATGAACCGCATGAACTGCCCCGCCCGCGTCGCGTCCTTCGCCAGGTCGTCCACGAAGTTCATCGTCCGCTTCTCGGCCGCCTCTAGGGCCGCCGTGTTCCCCGTTTTCCGCGCCTCCCGCAGCGCCCCCTCCAGCCGGTTGTAGTATTCCGCCGCGTCCAGTGCCCGGTAGTCGTTATTCTGGTCCCGCCAGGCCGCCAGCAACCCGTCATCCGTCATCCCCGCCTGCTGCTGGTTCCGCGTCTCGATGTTCAGCGCCGTCCGCCAGCTCCCCGGCCTCAGCAGGATCTGCTCGCCCGGTCCCGCCGGCCTGTTCGCCAGCCGCTCCGAGGTCCCCCGCGCCTTCTGCCCCCGCTCCTTCATCTTAGCCCGTACCGCTGCTACCTTCTCTGCCGTCGTCAACGTGGGCGCGCCGGATGGCATGGCAAGCCCGCCTAGTTCCTCGGCAAACTCCAGGTTGCTTCCAGACAAGTTGTGCATGGCGACCAGTGGAGTGTTCGCGGCGTTACTCTCCTTGCTCCGCGCCATCCTCACCTGTTCAGCCCCGCCGGCCCCCCGCGCCGCCCCCGGCCGGCTCATCCGCCGCCGCGCCCGCTCGATCAGCCCCTCGATGTCGCTTTCCGTCCACTCGACCCTGAACCCCATCGTCCGCAGGATGTCCCGCAGCCGTGTCACCAGCCGCTTCCACGGGCCCGGCTGCGCCGCCTGGCGCTCCGCAATCAGGGCGATCAGTTCCTCCGTCGCCTCCCGCCGGCCTGCCTCGGTGTTCAGGTCCAGCCCATCCCGCTTCGCAATCCCCTGCAGCTCTGCATCCTGTTCCCGACCGCTGTACACCCCGTCCAGCACGGTGTCCATCCGCGCACCCAGCACGCCTCTCAGCCCCTCGTGTGCCACCGCCTCGTGCACCACCGTCCGCGTCACGTCCTCGGCTGATTTGTGGGCCTCCAGGAACACGTAGCTCGTCCGCGTCCCGTCATCCCGCTCAACCATCACGCCCCGGTCGCCCCGCCGCATCTTGCCTTTCGCCGCCTCACGGTCTTCCGCCGGCATGGCGTCCGCATTCGCCACTACTTTCACGTTCGCCCCCGGAAGCCCCGCCGCCGCCTCCTCTCCTGCCGCCCGCTTGCGCGCCCCCGCGAACTCCGGATCCAGATCCTCGATCAGCGCGGCGTCCGTCTCGTCGTTCGGATCCAGCACCCCCTCGCTGCCATCCTCGAACCGTACCCGCCAGGCACCCGCCTTGTCCCGGTAGCCCCGAACCCCGTTGCCCAGGTCACCCACCAGCGCGGCTTGCACCTCTGCGCCCGCCGCCTCGCCCGCTCCGCTCGCCGCCGCCTCGCCGCCCTCGCCCTGTCCAGCAACCTTACGGGCCTGTTCGAACGCCTTGTCCACCTCGCCCAGTTGCCGCTCCGTCAGCGCCTCGCCCGCTAGAAACTTCTCCAGCGCCGCAGTCGTGTCCTGGTTCATGCCCTCCGGATACACCCGGCCCCGGTTCTGCCAGTCGCTGATCTCCCCCCGTTCGTTCTTCACCGGCGCCAGCCCGGCCAGCCCGTCCTGCGCGTCTTCTCCCGCCCGCCGCAGGTCCGCCAGTAAGCCCTCCAGGCTCCCCCGCATACCCTCCGCGTCCATCTGCTGCCGCAGCTCCGCCTCAGTCGCCGGACCCTTCGGCACCGTTCCCGCCGCCGCGCCCGCCGGCATGGGTGGCGGCTTCGCAAACGCCTCCCGCTGCCACTGCGCCCAGATCGCCGCCGCCTCGTCCCGGTTCCGCGCATTCTCCAGCGCGTCCACCACCGTAGTGGGCACCCCGCTGTCCTGCAGTTCGCTCGCGATCCGGTACGCCCGTGACTGGCTGTAGACCGTGCCGCCTCCTGCAAACAGCCAGCTTGCAAACACCGTAGCCGGGATCGACGCCACGGACACCTTCCCGAAGTCTTCCGCCTGCATCCCCAGTTCCCGCTTCAGCCACTCCGTCGGCTCTCCCTGCACCACGTTCTCGGCCATTTCCACGGCTGTCGTCTTCGCCGCCCGCGCCGCATAGTCCCGCGCCAGCGCAAACGCCGTCCGCTTGATCTTGTTCTGGATCACCCGCTCCGCGGCATTCGCCGGGTTCTTCCTGCCCATGAAGCCCAGGATCCGCGCCTCGATCCATGAACTCAGCGCCTCCACCCCGCCCTGCAGGGCCCCCACTCCCAGTCCCGCAACCCGTGCCACTGCCGGGTCAATCTCCTGCTCCAGCGCCTCCTGCACAAAGTCGTTGTAGGCCTCGGCCCCATACGTCGCCGCCATGCCCACCGGCCCGGGCCCAGCCATATCCAGCACGTTGCGACCGGCGCTTCGAATGCCTCCGTACACCCCCTGCGCCACCAGGCTGCCCTTGGCGCCCTCCTGGCTGGGCTGCAGGACGCTCGAGCCCGCCTTGTCCCCCTCCACTGTGGCCCTCAGCCGGGCCGGCACGTCCAGGGCGTTCCTCAAAGCCCCGTAGGACGTCGACCGCACATCCCGCCACCAGTTCGGCGCCACCAGTGCCTTCGGTTCCAGCCGCTTCCGTCCATCCGTCTCCTGTCCCGGCGCCACTCCAAGCGCAGTCCCCACCAGGTCAGCCAGCGCCGCCGGCAACTGCACCGCATACCCAGTCCCCCAGTCATACAGCGCCCCCACGGCCCCCGCCCCGAACTCCTGCGCCAGGTTCCGCGACGGCAGTTTCCGGATCGCTTCCGCCCGCGCGTTCTCACCCGCGATCGTCGCCATCAGGTTGTCCACCGCCCGCCGCTGTCGCCCCTCGGCTCCCCGCGCGCCGCCTCCCACCGCCGCCGGCCGGTATTCCACCAGGTCCTCCGGATGGAACTCGGGCGCCTCTGCGGTTGCCGCCAGGTCTGCTGGATCGAACTCTGGCTCTGCCGTGGCCGCTGCTGCCGGCGTCACCAGGTCCTCCGGGTCGAAGTCGCCAGATCCTGCCGCGTCTGTCACCGCCGCCGCGCCACCCGCCACGTCCGCCTCGTCGAAGTCCTGCATGGTGCTCCTGGTGTTTACGTCCATCCGACCCAACTACTTCGCCAGCGTGTATCCCGGTCGCGCCAGGTATTTCTCCGCCGCCTCCCGCCGCATGGTTGCCGTCGCCCCCGACGGCCCCTGCACCACCACCAGATCGTCCGCCGCTCCCGCCTTCTCTGACTCAGGTTTCAGGTTCTTGCCCGGAATAGCCTTGGCGACGCCGGGTCCGCCTTCCCCCTTCCCCTTGCCATCTGACTCAGGTTTCAGGTCCCAGGTTTCAGCCCTCTCCATGTAGTCGTTCAGCCGGTCTTCCCACACCGGATCGACTGCGGCCCCCTCCTTCGGCGTGCCGTCCTCGTTACGGGTTCGCGCCATGTAGCTCCGCAGCGTGCCCTTGATGCCCGGGACCAGCTCGAACTCTCGGTCCAGCATCCGCATCAGCACCGCATCCCGCTTGTCCCTGGTTGTTGCCTCCCGCGCCTCCCTGCGCTCTTCGTCCCTGGCCGCCTGCAGTTGCAGTCTCGCCTTATCCCGGGCGTCCTGCGCTGCCAGCCGCTGATCCAGTTCCGCCTGCCGCTGCCGGCTCTTCTCCAGCTCCGCCTGCAGGCGCTGGTCCGCCGCGTAGTCCCGCGATCCGGCTCGGATGCTTTCCACTGCCGCCGCGGCCTCCCCCTTCGCCGCCTCCCCGCTCGCTTCCATCAGCGTTCGGCGTTCCCCGCTCGCTCGCCCCAGCGCCCCCTCGTCACCAGCCGCCCGCTCCCCAAAGAACCGCCGCGCGTTCGCCACGGTCTGCGTGTCCCGGCTGTTCAGCAGGTCGTCCAGAAACTTCTGCTGGTTGAAGTCGTTGCGGCTCGCCCGCAGTCCCGCCCGCGTGTTCCAGTCCCGCGGGTCAGCCCCCGCCGCCGGCTCCGGGGCCCCGCTGCCACTGTCCGCGTCCAGCATCGCGTAGTCCCGCGGCCGCTGCGCCTCCGCCGGCACCGGCTGCATTCCATCCTCCATCACCCGCCGGTGCTCCCAGCTCGCCCGCACCGTCCGCGGCGGCGCCCCCGGCCGTTCGTCCCGCTCCATCACCGTTACCGTCGCCCCGTCCGGCACGTCGTCCAGGATCGACCGCACTCCACTCCGCCTGTCATTGATGATTGCCATAGTTGTTTCTCCGTTCTTCTCTCACGCCTCACTGCTCACGTTTCACGCCTCACGTTTTACTGCTTCACGAAATTCCACTCGATCAGATGTGGGCCGCCCTCCACGCTGTTCAGCAGCAGGTAGTTCCGCGAGTCTTCCTGCTTCGCCTGCACTTCCCGCCGGATCTTCACCATCGTATTCGAGGCATACGCCTCAAAATAGAAGCCCGTATCGCTCGTGTTGGTCGTCCCGCTGATGTACCACTCCCCGTTCGCCGCATCCTGTTCCGCCGTGATCCGGCTGCTCCGGTTCGTCGCGTCGTAGTTCCAATCCCCCACCTCATGCCGGTGCCTCGGTGTGGCCACGTTCGTGATCGGCGGCGTCGGGTTGTACCCCAGGCTGCCGTCGTTCCGCGTGTAGAAGTGCGAACGGTGTTGCCGTCCCGTCCACAAGTCCCGCACCTCGATCACGCTGCTCGTGCTCGCCCCCTGCACCTCCAGCGTGGAATACTTGTCCTGCTGGGCAAAGTCCCACAGCAGGTAGTAGGTGGTCCCGAACACGCTGTTGCTCACCTGGTTCGCCAGGAAGTCCTCGATCACATCCGGATCGTTCGCCACCCCAGCCGGGTCCGTCATCAGGTACGCGATCCCCTCGAAGAAGTAGATGTTAGGGGCCAGCGTCAGCCGCCCCACCGGCGCCTTCGCGTCTCCCACGTCCGTCGTCGCGCTGCCCGCCGAGTAGTAGTAGTCCGCCGAATCCACCCAGAACCCGGCGACGTAGGGCGTGTTCCCCGTCGGCACCCACCACCAGATGATGTCCTCCGGCGGAAACACGTTCGTCCACACGTCCTCCGTGATATTCGTCTGGTAGTGCGTCTCCGTAACGTTTGTGATCGTCAGGCTGTTCGTCACGCACAGCCCGTCCACCCAGCCCCAGTCCTCCGCAACCGTGTACCGCATCAAGTCCAGGAACTTCCAGCGGGCGTCCAGCGCCTCCTTGAACAAGTCCGCGTCCCACCCCTCGCTGTCCTCCCACGTCGTGAACTGCGGCGCCTGCCACACCAGCACCAGGCGGTCGCCGTTGGTCCCGGTACCGGCGACCACTGGCGCGTTCCACCAGTGAACAAAGGCTTGTGACGCCGCCTGATTTGTGCCGCTCACCGTCTCGGTGTAGCTGGTGTCGTAGAACGTGTCCAAGTCGTATAGCTTGTTGGTCTGGTCATAGACTGTAACGGCGGCAAGGTCTGGCCCAAACTCAACGGTAATCGTGCTGAACGTGCTGTTGGTCTTGCCGGCATACCATCGCCACTTGGGGGTTCCGACATTTCCAAACAGGCGCGATTCAAGGCGCGTTAGGGCTGCTGGACCATAGTTGTAGTTGAACGTCACAGACCCGCCCCACAGGCTCGCCTTGTAGGTTGACTGCCAGAACGTCCGCTCCGTCCAGTTGCTTCCACCCGTGCAAGTCCACTCGGCCAGCGGCAGGAACATCGGCCGGTTCCACCGCTTCACCCACACGCCCACCCCGTTGGTCGCCTGCCCGTAGTCGTTCGTCGTCTGCCCGATGGCCTGCGCGTAGTGCTGCCCGCCCGCACGGCCGTACTTGTCCGCCAGGTCCACCTTGCTCATCAGCGGGAACATCGTCGGCCACACCCCCGCCCCGTTCGTCCGCGCAAACCAGTCGTTGTACCGCCCGTCCACGCCGATGTCGTCGTAGTAGGGCATCACGTAGCCCGCCAGCGCCGTCAGGATTGCGTCGTCGAGCTGGTTCAGGAACTCCACCCGCACGTCCGGGCTGCCCGTCACGCCCCCAGCCGTCAGCGCGTCGAACTGGTTTGTCACCGTCACCGTGCCGTACACCGGGAACCAGTTCGTGACCCAGGCCGTCGTCGCCGTTCCGTGGTTCGTCCAGACCACCGCCCAGGTCGCCGCCGTGCGCCCCACCTCGCCGGTCATACTGTAGACGAAGTTGAACCCATAGGCGTCGTAGCTCTCCTGGCTCGCCGGCCCCAGCGCCCGCAGCCGCTCGTCGGCGGCCCGCCACAAGTCCTTGGCGATCCAGTTGGTATAGATGCTCACGTTCGTGTTGCCTTCAATCGGCCACGCCGGATTCCAGCCCTCGACCGCATCCTGCCCGTAGGCCAGGTAGCACAGCAGGCCCAGCAGGACCGCCGCCAGCACGCACGCCATAATCAGCGCCTTCATGGGCCGACTGGACTCCCCATGCGAATGTCATAGCGCCAGTCGAAGTCCTTCACCGCGTTGTTCGACCCGTCCAGGTAGAACGTGTAGAGCAGGAAGTACCACCACGTGTCGTTCTCAGCCTCCTCGACGGCCGACGTGACGATCTCGGCGGTCATGGTCCCGCTCTTCGGCAGGCGCACATAGACCCGTGTGGGCGCCCCGGACGTCCCCGCAATCGTCACCCCGGTCTCCGCCGCCAGGTAGGTGCCCTTCCCGGAGTAGTGGATGTTCCCCTTGGCGATCGTCACGCTGGGGCCGCCGGCCAGGGTAAACGCGAACGAGCGCAGCTTGTCCTCACCCCCGCTCCCATCACCCGTGGGCACCACGCTGCTCACCGGTTGGTCATGGAACACCCGGAAGCCCGGCCCCGTCGGAGTCGCCGCCTCCAGCTCCAGGATCCTCCGCTCCAGCGCAGCCACCCTCGCCTCTATGATTCCATCCCCCATTGCTTCCCGTCTCGTCCTCTTACGTCTTACGCTTCACGTCTTCTCTTCTCTGACTCAGGTTTCCGGTCTCAGGTTTCAGGTCTCTCTGCTCACTCCGGCAGCACCGCCCCGTCCGCCGTCCAACTCGTCGGCGTGCCCGTCCCGCTCTTCAGCGTGATCTTGATTGCCCGGTACTGGAAGTTCGCCAGCGGCTCCACCCGGCTGCTCCCAGCCTCCGTGCCCGTCAATCCACCGTCGATGTGGCTGTAGGCTGCCGCCTTGCTGTTCGTCTGGATCACATTCACCGTGAACGTCAGCGTCCGCTGGTAGAACTGCGTCCCCCTCAGCACCCGCTGCACGTGTTCAAGGTCATAGGTTGTGCTTCCCAGCGCCCAGCCCGCGATCGTCACCGTTTCGTTGTAGCTGTCGATCGTCCGCTGCCCGTCGTAGCGCCCGAATCGGTTCTTCTCGTAGCTCACCCGCCCGTAGACCCCGGCCCCCAGCGGGGACGGCGCCGCCGTCGCCCCCCTGAACAGCGCCGTCAGCGACGTCACCCGCGGGCTCACGTCCATGTTCCCAGCGTCCGTCACCGCCGCCGGCGCCGTGATGCTCGTATTGTTCTGAGTCAGCTTCTCCAGCACGCAGCTCCAGGTGCCCCGGTCCTCGCTGAACGCCACCTCGCTCAACCGGTAGATCGTGCCCGCCGCATACGCCGGCTTTGCCGGCCGGGTCGTCATGGCGTAGTACGTCTGCCGCTCGACCTTGATCAGCGCGTCTTCCTCCACCGTCTCGTAGGCGACATAGTGCTCGCCCTTCCGCAGCGCCTGGTGGATGTTGAGCGTCAGCTCCTTGTTGTCCCGGAACCGCCCCCACTCATGCCACACCTCCGCCCCGTACCAGATCCCCGAGATGGCCCTGCTGTCCCCCTTCGGGCTGTCCACAAACGTAGCCGCCGCCGACGCTTCCGAGGTCCAGTTCTTCGTCGACGTGTACTTCTTCAGGAAGGCCAGCTTGTCGTTCAGCCCGTCCGGCGTCACCCCCACCCACACCAGCTCCAGCGTCTCAACCCCCGAGATCGCTGAAAGCCGCCGCCGCGCCACTTTCGCCCGGTCATACGCAAGGTCTACCGCGCATGTCGCTTCATTCATCCCGCGTTCCCCTGGGTTTTGCTGCCGATCTTGCGCCAGTTCTTCCACGGCCCGCCCGAGAACCACGAAACCGTGGCGAAGATCCGCGCCGAGTCCAGTTCCCGCTGCGCCTGGCTGCGGTGCGCCGATCTCTGGCCGTCTGCCCCAAACTGGTCAGGATGCACCAGCACCAGTTGCCGCAGCAGCTCGTCAATCTCGTCCCGGCGGCAGGCCCGGAAGTGGTACTCCGAGTGGCACGGCTCCCGGACCCACAGCCCGCCCTCCGGTCCGCCGCCGTCCGCGCCCTGATATCCGGAGTCGTGCATCAGGTAGGCCAGCAGGTAGTAGGACCATGCGAGGGTGGCGAACAGCCATTGGACGGTGAACGGGACGCTTCCCCCGTCCGTCTTGGACATGACGGGCATCATTCTAGCGCACACCCCATCCGGCCACATGACCGTCATCGGGTGTTCCGCATCCAGCTCCGCCCGCCAGATCGGGACCGGAACCAGGCGCGGATACGGCAGCAGGGCGAACCGACGCTCATGCCCGATCAGCGTCAGGTGCACCCCGTCCGGGTTCAGGATTGTCGGCAATCCGCCCCTGGTCGTGACATCGAAGAAGTTGTAGCTTTCCGTGCTCACAGCACTTCCTCCACCAGTACATCGACCGTCCGGGCCATTCGTCCCAGCTCGTTCGTCGCCGCCTCGTTCGCCCTTCTCGCCTCGCGGCTTTCCGTCTTCGCCTCAACCGCCAGCGCCGTCAGCTTGGCGTCCCGCTGCTCGCCGCGGACCCAGAACGCGATCACCACGATGGCCACCAGGCCGCTCATCGTCCCCTGCTTGAGATTGACTCCCCCAACCAGCGCCCGCAACCACCCCCAGGAGTCGCGCTTCCCCGGCTTGTCCCGGTCCCGGTAGCCCCTCGTCGCCTCAAAGGCCGCCCGCGGCAGGTTGTGCTTCGCCAGCGCCTCCACGTCGCGCTGGATCGTGTCCAGCACCCCGCCGTGCATGGCCACCGCCGCCTGCGCCGTCTTGAGTTCCATCAGCGTGATCGCGCTCAACTGCGCCGTCGCCACCCCCAGGTCCGCCAGGCTCGGGTGCGCCGGGCATAGCGCCTTGGCTTTCGCCCTGTCGACCTCTCCCACCCGCTCCTCCAGCGTCGTCAGCGCCAGCGCCGTCATGCCGTTGGTCCCTTTCGGCAGGTTGTCGTGCAGGTGTTTGAAGAAGATGGCGTTCTCGCTCATAGCAGTTTCAGCTCCTTTGCCGTGTTCCGTAAGATGTCAACGATGACCGGCGGGATCTTGAACCGCTCCGCGTTGATCTCGATGCTCCACGCCAGATCCCCGTCCGCGTGCCGCTCCGTCGCCGCCTTCCAGTCGCACAGCATCTCCACGAGGTCGATCAGGGTCATCCCCTCGACCCCCGCCGCGTAGAACTCCGGGTGATGCCGGTTCGTCCGGTAGTGGTGTTCCAGCGCCTCCCGCATGTGCGCCAGTTGCCCCATGTATTCCGGGCTCCCGTAGGTCAGCGCCTTCAGCTTCGGCGTCACCGCATCGAATACGCTTTTCTCCGGCTCCTTCAGCTTCGAGGCGTCGTGCATCAGGGATCGAAACGCCAGCTCCGTCGCCACCTTCGTCAGCAGCTCGTTCACCCGCTCGATGTGCGCCTGCGTGTCCGCCGTGCTGTCGTAGGGGGTGTCGCTCATGCTACCTCGGATTTCTCCCCGTGTTCGGGATGCTGAACTTGTTCGTGATCCAGCGTGTCATATCCGACTCGTCGCCAAGCGCATTGAGAGCGGTCAGTCCCAGCACGATCTTGCTGGTGGTGATGTTCGTGAACACCGTGGCCTGCGGCGGGTGCAACAGCGTCGGAGCCGCATAGTCGGACGGCACCTCGCGCAGCCTGACAACTTCCCCGTTGTCGGTCAGTTGGTAAACCCTGTAGGCAGCGAGGTTCGTCAGCACCGTCCCGTCCGTGTTGTCGTAGGGGTGATTCCACGTCAGAATTGCCGTTTTCGGCCTGCGCTCCGGCGTCCACTCGGCGCGGATGGTCGGCCCAGCCGGGACAACCGGCGCGGTCTTCGCTCTATTGTCGATCAGCCTGTTCCGAAAGGCGTCCGTAACCGGGCCGCCCTCGACGTACATCGGCTCTTGGTTCGGGGGCATCTCCTCCTTGCCAGATGGGAACCACGTCGCCACGGTCATGCCGTCCCGATACTCACGGAGAAAGGTCTGAGTCATCACCCCGCCATCGCTGCCGCCCAATGAGAAATTGTCCCATCTGCATCCCGCGTACTGGCAGACCTGAACCACAAGATCATCCAGTCTCACCGCCCGCGGGCGCATAGTGCGCGGCTTTCCGTAGGTTCCGAGCGTCACCGTGCGAGTCACAGCGCGTGCCGCTGGCCTGATCCACGTCGGCACGTACCGAAAGTTCCCCTGCGAGTGGCACTGATCCGACCATATGTGGACCCTCCTGCCCGGCCTCATCTTGTTCAGCATCGCCTTGACCCTATCGTCGCGCACTTGCTGATCGTGGAAGCAGAGCGTGGAGTCCTGATCGCTCTGAGGTGCCTCGTCTCCGTTGTCGTCGGCAAACTGCCCGCCGTGGGAGGACATCATCAGCACAAGCACCGCGTCGGCAGGCATCCGTGCGTCGGCCGCCAGCGCCGCGGCCTCCGTGTTGGCCCACGTCGCTTTTTCATTCAACAGAAGCGTAACGCGGTAGCCCCGCGCCTCGTAGAACTTCGCCATGTCCTTGGCGTCCTTGGCCGCACCGGGACACTCGCCTGTCCATCCCCCGTACCCGATTGGCGACACGTACTCCACGCCGACGCAGACCGCCTCGTCGCCGGTCAGCACGTCGACGATCGGCGGATCGACCGGGACATCTCCGCCAGCGGGTGGAGTGACAATCGGACTGGTCGCGCACGACGCGCACCCCAGCACGATCGCCATGAGGATCACCAGCAGCGCCACTCCTCGCATCGCCCGCCACAACCCCGCCGCCATCCCATCCATCGCCTGCAGCATCTCGTTCACGACCCACCTCCTGTTGTGGTTACCGATTCACTCCCACCAACGCGAAGAACGCACCCAGCAGGATCGTCACCGCCAGCACCGCACCGATCAGCGCGAAGGGTAGCGCAACCATCCGGTTGCGGAGCA
>Ga0116153_10000802_pt1 | contig 34864 bp, 41 predicted proteins | sample AD_UKC028_MetaG_FD_89896 | JGI IMG/M metagenome (GOLD analysis project Ga0116153, IMG submission 89896) | Active sludge microbial communities of municipal wastewater-treating anaerobic digesters from USA - AD_UKC028_MetaG | ecosystem: Engineered > Bioreactor > Anaerobic > Digestate | place: USA...
GAGCTTCTCCCCGAGGGCTTCGTCGTGGTAGAGGTAATTCAGGGTCCCCGTGCCCCCGATCACGCACACCAGATCGAACTCCGCGGGCCGGAGCTCCGCGAGGGGCGCGTCGGGCCGGACCTTGCCTCCCTGGGAACCGACGGCGTCGCCCTCGGCGTTGCAGAAGATCCGTACCCGCACCCCCGCCGCGGACAGGGCGTCCCGAACGGCGAAAAATTCCGGATCGTAGAAATTGCGAGGCGGCAGGATCAAGGCGGCATTCGGGGTCCCGGGGGGCGGGAGGGCCGGATCCTGTTGGGCCGCGGAAAGGGAAACCGAGGGGAGGAAGGCGAGGCAGGCGGCCAGGAAGATCAAACGGCTGGAATGGTTTTTTTTGGACTTCATGAGTACTCCTGTCGGAATCGATTATTTTAGCACGATATATGTACCGCGACGGCTCGGAGTATACCACACGGAATACCTCCTGCCAAAATCCCCCGCCCCGTGCTATAGTGCAGGTCCCCCGAAACCACGAAAGGCGAAGACAACCATGGAAGATATCCTGCTGGACGGCGAAAGCCTCACCCTGGATCAGGTGGAGCTCGTGGCCCGCCGAGGAGCCCGGGCCGCCCTGGCGGACTCGGCGATACCCAAGATGGAAGCCTCCCGCGCGGTGGTGGACCGCTGCGTCTCCGAACGCCTGGTCCGCTACGGCATCACCACGGGCTTCGGGAAGTTCAGCGACGTGGTGATCTCACCGGAGAACAACGCGGCCCTCCAGCGCAACCTGATCATGAGTCACGCCTGCGGGGTGGGGGATCCCTTCCCGGCCGAGGTGGTCCGGGCGATCCTGCTCCTGCGGGCCAACGCCCTGGCGGTGGGAAGCTCCGGGGCCCGGGTTTCCACGGTGAGGGCCCTCCTGGACCTGCTCAACGCGGATGTCGTCCCGGTGATCCCGGAAAAGGGCTCCCTGGGCTCCTCCGGTGACCTCGCTCCCCTGGCCCACATGGCCCTGGTCCTCTGCGGCATGGGGGAGGCTTTCCACGGAGGCCGTCGCCTCCCCGGGGCGGAAGCCCTCAGGCTAGCCGGCCTCGAACCGGTGGAGCTCTCCGCCAAGGAGGGCCTTGCCCTCATAAACGGGACCCAGGCGATGACCGCGGTAGCGGCCCTGGCCTGCGCGGACGCCGCCCGCCTGGTCGGGCTGGCGGACGGGGTGGCGGCCCTGAGCCACCAGGCCCTCCGGGGCATCACGGACGCCTACGACGGCCGCATCCACGAGCTCCGGCGCCAGGACGGCCAGATCGCCAGCGCCGCGGCCCTCCGGGACCTCCTTTCGGGCTCGGGCCTCACGACCCGGCAGGGCCAGGAGCGGGTCCAGGACGCCTATGCCCTGCGCTGCGCGCCCCAGGTCCACGGGGCCAGCCGGGACGCGATCGCATACGTAACGGCCATTGTCGGCCGGGAGCTCAACGCGGCCACGGACAACCCCCTGATCTTCCCGGACGGTTCGGGCTACGGGGACATCCTCTCGGGAGGCAACTTCCACGGCCAGCCCGTGGCCCTGGCCATGGACTTCCTGGCCATCGCCCTGGCGGAGCTGGCCAACCTCTCGGAGCGCCGCACCGAGCGCCTGGTGAATCCGGCCCTGTCCAACGGGCTCCCGGCCTTCCTGGTGAAGGAGGGAGGGGTCAACTCGGGCTTCATGATCCTCCAGTACGTGGCCGCGGCCCTGGTCAGCGAGAACAAGGTCCTGGCCCACCCGGCCTCGGTGGACTCCATACCCTCCAGCGCCAACCAGGAAGACCACGTCTCCATGGGCACGATCGCCGCCCGGAAGGCCCGGGAGGTGCTCGGGAACCTCCAGCAGGTCCTGGGGATCGAGTGGCTGGCGGCCTGTCAGGCTGTGGACCTCCTGGACGGGGCGGAAAAGCTTTCCCCCGCCACCCGGAAGCTATACGACAGGCTCCGCGCCGAGGTTCCCTTCGTGGACCGGGACCGGGTGATGTATCCGGATCTGGAAAAGGCGAGGAGGCTGGTCGCCGCGGGGCCGGAAGCCGGTTGACGGTGCCCGGTTTCGGACCCCGGAATTGAAGTCCCCGCCCCGGGCAGGGTATGATGTCCGGGGTTTCGGCGCGCCGACCGCCGTCCCAGAACATCCCAATCCCCCAGGGAGGTCCCCCATGCCGGTGAAACGCGACTTCGGACTCAGGCTCGATCGTACGTCCCCCCAGGAGCGAGGCCGGCTCCTGGCCTACATCAACATCAAGCTGGCCAGCCTGGGCCTTCCCGTATATTCCCGGGAAGGCACGGCCTTTGTGGAGCTGGCCCGGGAGCTGATCGAGAACTACCGGGAGAAGGACCGCCTCCTCACCGGCTACCTGCCCCCGGCGGACCAGCGCATCCAGGCCTTCCTGTCCGACTACCTGGCCGACACGGGGCTGCCGGAGATCCCCCGTCTCCCCTCCAACACCCTGACCCTGGACCGCTACGGCATGGCCCGGGAGCTGTCCCTTCCCCCCGAAGCCTCCACGTACTCCTCCCCCACACTGACCTCCTACCGCATCCGGAACGGGATCCTCCACAACCCCGCCAACGACCGGCGGACCACGGAGGGGGTCTTCCACGTGGCCGACGGGGGGCTTCCGGTGCCCCCGGACAAGAAAGCCGTGCCCAAGGCGGTCTTCGGCCGCATCCTGGCCGCCGCCGTCACCCCCCCGCAGGAGATGCTAACCCTCCCCTTCACGGCCCAGGAGCCCAAGCCCGGCCGGACCTTCCTCTCCCTCCTGCTCCGCCCCGTGGTCCAGCCCGAGGTGCCGGGGATCTGTCCGGAGCGCTCCATGGAGATCCGCTTCTTCGCGCCGGGCTCCCTCGCGGCCAACCTGGACTTCGTGGAGAGCATCTTCGGGAACTCCGGCGACCCCTACATCGCCGAGAACGACTCCGCCCTGGACCCCCTGCACTGGACCGGCCACACGGGCTGCATCCTCCTGGCCACCCACCTCGTGGGCCTCAAGAAGCGGGACCTGGGGCTTCCCCGCTGGGACGACGCCTCCGAGCGCCAGAGGCGGGACGGGATGGCCTGGAAGGATCCCGAGGAGCTCTACAACGAGGGCAAGCCCTTCAAGCTCTGCGCCCGGAATGAGCGGGGGGTGATCTTCACCATCATCGCGGACAACTACTTCGGGTACTCCAAGAAGGAGGTGAAGACCCAGATCTCCTTCTCCTCCAACCTCCTGGGCATGACCGAGGAGGAGCACGCCGGGGGAGCCCTGGTCTTCCCGACCTACAACCTGGGCACCCGCTTCGTTCCGGACGCCAACCTCAAGGCCCGGGGCCATAACTTCGACGAGGTGGTGAGCCTCCTCAAGGACCACCTGGAGGAACATCCCGACGGCTTCGCCCGGGACCGTACCTTCCCGAACATCGTCTACCTTCCGGAAAACGCCCAGATCTCCCTGGAGGACCAGCAGGCCCGGTGGACCCGGGACGGCAAGGAGTACTCCCTGCGGATCCTGCCGAACGAGACCTACATCCACCCCACGGGCTACAAGATCGGCATGAACCGCCACGCGGGCTCCGGGGCCTGGCGGCTCGTGGGCACCCTGGCCACGGGCCTCTTGTGCCACAAGCCCTGCACGGTCTCCGGGGGCGGCAAGTCTGAGATTTCCAAGAGCATCTGGGACGCCATCGAGTATTTCCCCTTCATCATCGGGGACTACGAGGCGGACATGGCCCAGGTCCGGGACATCCTGGAGCGGGACTACTCCGGCCGTTTCCGCGCCACCAAGGAGAAGCACCGGCCCGACGAGCGCAGGGTGCTCTCCAGCCAACGTTCCCTGGGCAGCGTGATCAAGCTCCTGTCCCCCTCGCCCTTGTACACGGACGAGTACAACGACTGGCTCAAGACCATCCCCGAGCGGATCAAGGCCCTGGTCTTCCTGATCAAGCGCTTCTACGTGCCCGACTGGGGGGAGGACTGGGCCAAGCACTTCACGGTGGACACGGTGAACGGGACCGCGGGGAACATCCTCAAGTTCGAGGGACGCCCGGTCCTGGGCTCCTACCTCCGGGTGGGGTACTCCCAGGACGGCCGCCGGAGGATCTTCAAGCTCCGCCAGGACTACCTGCCCGCGGAGAAGGTCCAGTGGGAGGACGACATCACCGCCAGCATCGTCCTGCCCAAGGCCTCCCTGCCGGAGCTCGAGAAGGCATCGCCGGGGATATCGGTCAAGTTCTGCCGGAACGCGGAGGCGCGGTTCTTCCAGCGCCCCGACGACGCGGTCATCCGGGGCTACGACAAGCAGGCCGAAAAGGACATGGCCCGGCCGGACAACTTCATCTCCAACTTCGAACCCCTCTCCCGGTCCAAGGCCCACGCCATGATCGAGAAGACCATCGAGTTCTCCGCGTACACGGAGCCCATGCGGCGCTTCATCGAGGACGCGGAGAAGGACGACGGCTTCGACTGGTTCGTGGCCAGCGACCGCCCCCGCCTGGTGGACGGCAAGCCCTCCAAGAACCCCCGCTACCTCCAGCTGGACCCCAACCACATCGAGCCCTGCAAGCGCTACCTTGCGGACCTGGGGCACCGCCTCTTCTACCGTATTCCCGAGGACAAGCCCGTACTCCATCCCGTGGGCGCCGCCCTACCGGGCCGCAGGAACAATCCCGCGGACCCGGCCGGAAAGATCCGCCCCCTGGCGGTCTACGGCCCCATCCACTACCAGGAGCTCCCGGAGCTCTTCATGGACTTCGTCTGCTCCCTGACCGGGAAGAGCCCGTCCACCACCGGGGCCGGCAGCGAGGGCGCCCTGACCAAGGGTCCCTTCAACGCCCTGGTTCCGACCACGGACCTGAACGCGGCCCTCCTCTCGTACATCTTGACCGGATACGGGGGCTTCTCCAGCGCCGCGGGACACATCGGCGGGAAGTACAAGGTGAACCACGACGTGTCCCTCCTGGTGCCCGAGCTCTGGTCCCGGATGGACCCCGAGGAGAAGGACCCGGCCTTCCTCATCGCCAACGGCTACCTGGAGAAGATCGAGGACTTCGACTACCAAGGCCGGCGGATCCCCGCAAGCCGCCTGGGCTACCGGATCACCTCCCTCTTCGCCACCACCTTCCTGGGCCGCATCTTCGACACCCCCAGTTCGGTCTTCCCCGAGGACTTCCTCAAGCCCGAGCTCCAGGACCTGGCGGAATTCGCGGACGGGGTGGAGAACATCGCGGAGGCCCAGGCCAAGGTGGCCCGGGATTACCTGGCGGACGGGAGCGTGGAGGCGGCCATCCCGCCCCTGGCGGCCATCCTGCACGTCATGGCCGAGGGCACCTGGAACGGCAAGACCATCGACGATCCGGAGCTGCGAAGGCTCTTCGACCGGGACTACGTCCTCGCCTCGGACTGGTACAAGGAGCGCCTGGACCGCTACCGGGACAAGCAGGTGACCTTCCTGGAACGGTCCATCGTCGAGATCCGCAAGGCCAAGGCCGACCAGCGGTTCACGGACCCCGCCTTCGCCCCGCGGCTGGACAAGATCCTCAAGGCCGCCGAGAAGGAACTTCGGGTGGTCCTGGACCCCGCCTTCGTGGAGGGTCTTTCCGGGACCCTGGGGGCGGACCCCCTGTTCACGGGCCGCAAGCCCGTACCCAGGAAGTGAGGCCCGCCGTGTCGACCGCCGATCTCTTCGTTCGGGACATCCGCGAACTTGCGACGCCGACGGGCGGCAAGGCCCAACGGGGCCCGGAGATGGCCGAGGTCCGGTCGGTGCCCGACGCGGCGGTCCTGATCCGGGACGGCCGGATCGCCTGGGCGGGTCCCGCCTCGGAAGCCCCCGCGATTCCCGAGGATGTACCGGTCCTGTCCGCGGGCGGGGGGACCGTGGTCCCCGGCTTCGTGGATTCCCACACCCACTTCGTCTTCGCCGGGGACCGCTCCGAGGAGTTCCTCTGGCGGGCCGGGGGCCTGCCCTACATGGAGATCCACCGCCGGGGCGGGGGCATCCGGAGGTCCATGGACGCCACTCGGGCGGCAAGCCTGGACGAGCTCGTCGCGATCGGCCGGAGGCGCCTCGGGACCATGGTCTCCCTGGGGGTCACCACCGTGGAGGGCAAGAGCGGCTACGGCATGGACCTGGCCACGGAGCTGCGCCAGCTGGAAGCCATGGACATCCTGGGCCGGGAACAGCCCGTCCGGATCGTCCCCACCTTCCTGGGACCCCACTCGACCCCGCCGGAGTACGCGGGCCGCACCTCGGAGTACATGGACTACGTGATCCGGGACATGCTGCCCGCGGTCAAGGCCCGGGGGCTCGCCCGGTTCTGCGACGTCTTCTGCGAGAAGGGGGTCTTCGAGCTGGCGGATTCCCGGCGCTACCTCGAGGCCGCCAAGGCCGCGGGCTTCGGGCTCAAGGTCCACGCGGACGAGATCGAGAGGATCGGCGGTGCGGCCCTGGCGGCCGAGCTGGGAGCCGCCAGCGCGGACCACCTCCTGAAGTGCGTGCCCTCGGACTACGAGGCCCTGGCCCGGTCCTCCACGGTGGCGACCTGCCTGCCCCTGACGGCCTTCGTCCTCCGGGAGCCCTACGCGGACGCCCGGGGCATGATCGACTCAGGCTGCGCCGTGGCCCTGGCCAGCGACCTGAATCCCGGGTCCTGCTACAGCCAGTCCATCCCCCTCATCTTCGCCCTGGCGGTCCTGTACATGCGCCTGTCCGTGGACGAAGCTCTCTGCGCCCTGACTTTGAACGGGGCCGCCGCCCTGGGCCTGGCCGGCGAGGTCGGCTCCATCGAACCGGGCAAGCGGGGGGACCTAGTCATCCTGGACGCCCCATCCCGGGCCTTCCTGGCCTACCACAGCGGCATGAACCTCGTGAAGACGACGGTGATCGGGGGACGGCTGGAGTACGAGCGGCCCTAAAAGGAGCGGCCGCGAGCTTCCTTATTTCGGATCGTGCCCGGGTACGGATTCCGCATCCTCAAGACCTGTCATCTTGAGGGTTTCCCGCCACAACTCGTACGCGGCTTCCCGGTCCCGGGCGGGCGGAGCCGGTTCCTCCTCGGTGGTCAGGTTGAAGAACTTCCCGCTGACCCCCTCCAACTCCTTGGCCGCACCTAGATAGTATAGTGCCTCCGCGGAGAGCTCCGGGGATTTCAAGGTCTTGTCGAAGAAATTCCGCTTGAACCAACGGTACGCAGGTCCGTTCTCCTGTCCGGTCTCGGTCTTCACGGCCCCGGGGTGCATCGTGTTGATCGTCACCCCCGTGCCCCGGAGGCGCTCGTCGAACACGATCATGGAAAGAAGCTGGGCCAGCTTGGCCGAGCCGTAGCTCGCCAGGCCCGAATACTTCCTCCGTTCCCAATTGAGGTCGTCCAGCCGGAGTCCCCAGGCGGCGAAGCGGTATCCCTCGGAGCCGACCATGAGGATCCGGGCCTTGCCTCGGGCCTTGAGCGTGTCCATCAACAGATAGTTCAGGATGAAGGACGAAAGGTAATGGACCACGAACGTGGTCTCCAGGCCGTCGGACGTGAGTTCCCGCCGGGTCAGGTACACCCCCGCGTTGTGTACGAGGACGTCGATGGGAGATCCCGGCCTCGACAGCTCCTCGGCGGTACGGCGGATGTCCTCAAGGCGGCTGAGGTCGGCGATCCTGTACTCGCAGCGCGTCCCGAACTCGCCCTCGATCTCCCGTCGCAGGGCTTCCGACTTTTCCGGGTTCCGGTTGACGCACAGCAGGTCCGCGCCTCGGGACGCGAACTTCCGGGCGGCGGCGCGGCCGATCCCCGAGGTCGCTCCGGTGATGACCACGAGTTTTCCCTTGCAGTCGTCGCCACAGATCTTCGGCTCAAGGCCGTTGTTCCGGATCATGGCGAATACGTTGGACCACGTGTACTCCCGGACGTATCGGGCGGTTCTGCTTGTCATGGGATGTCCTTGCGCTCCGGTTCCGGCTGTTGTATCCTGCGATACATTCTTGATTTTATCATACAAGGACAAGCTCATGGAAGGCACGCGATCCCTGGCCGCCCTGACCGTCGAAGAGATCCGGGAACTCTGGTCCCGGACCTACAACCGGGAGGGCAAGCCCGACTGGTCCCACATCTTCCCGTACTACCACGAGGATGTCGTCTTCCGGGACAGCATCCAGGAGATCCGGGGAATCGAGGAGTTCAAGGCCCTCTGCGGTCGCCTCACGGACCGCTGCCAGCAGCTCCGCATGAAGGTGCCCAGCGTGGTCCACGGCGGGGACTGCGTCTTCCTGCAGTGGGAGATGACCATGATCTTCAAGGGGTACCCCAGCTCGACCATCTACGGTGCCACCCGGCTGGGGCTCTCCGGGGACGGACGGATCATCACCCAGCGGGACTACTACGACCTGTGGGGCGACATCTTCGACAACATCCCCTGGTTCGCCAAGCCCTATCGGCGGTTCATGAAAAAGAAGTTCGGGTAGGAGACGAGGACTCTTAGCCGGGTCGTATCATCCCTGCTTCTTTGCTATCGGTTTTTCTAATTTTACAGGAGTTGAAAGCCCCTTCTATACTATCCGGAAACCGGCCGGCCCCGATCGACTCGTGCGGAACGGCCGATCCAATCGGGAGGTGCCCCTTGTCTGAACGGAAATCGTATGGAGCGTCGGCGGCCCTGAAGTTCATCGGATTGAGCCTGTTCGGCCTGTTCATGTTCTTCGTGCCCTTCGACCTGATGATCAAGGAGATCGGCTACTTCCGGATGGTCTCCGGCGCCCAGGCTCCGATCAATACCATCGCCGTGGACCACATCGTCGGGATGATCCGGAAGATCCCCAGCTTCGACGTCGTGTGGGGAACGGCCATCGTCCTGATCGGCATCGTGTATCCCCTGGCCACGGGCAGCTGGAAGAAGGACCTGACTTCCAAGGTCTTCATGGTCTTCAAGGTCCTGGCCCTGCTGCCCCTGTCCATGGTCCTGTTCAAGTGGCAACTCGTGCCGAACATGCCCAAGGGCGCGGACCTCTCCTTCATCTGGCTCCGCGTCGTGGTGCCCGTCACGACCCTGGTTCCGGTTGGAGCTGTGTTCCTGGCCTTCATCACCACCTACGGTCTCATGGAGTTCTTCGGGGTATTCCTGCGGCCGGTCATGCGCCCGATCTGGAAGACCCCGGGCAAGTCCGCGGTGGACGCGGTGGCCTCCTTCGTCGGAAGCTACTCCGTGGGCCTCCTGATCACGGACCGCATGTACCAGACTCATCGGTACTCGGATAAGGAAGCGGCGATCATCGCCACGGGCTTCTCCACGGTTTCCGCCACCTTCATGGTCATCGTGGCCAACACGACGGGCCTGGGCGGTCCTAAGTTCGTGGCCTATTTTTGGTCCACCCTGGTGGTAACCTTCCTGGTGACCGCGATCACGGCCCGGCTCTTCCCGATCGCCCGCAAGAAGGACACGGGGTTCGAGGGCAAGGCTCCGGAAACGGAACCGAAATTCCCGGCCTCCGAGATCCCCCGGGAATCCTGGATCCTGGCCTGCGAGGCCGCGGAGCGCTCCGGCAACGTCCTCAAGCAGATGGCCGGAAACATTGCGGCGGGAGTCCGCCTGTCCATCGCCATCGGTCCCACCCTCCTGTCCATCGGATACTTCGGCCTGGTGCTGGCCCACTTCGGGATCTTCAACGTGATCGGCTACATATTCCTGCCCTTCACCTGGCTGGCCGGCCTCATCTTCCCGGCCTTGGGCAGCCCCATGGTCCTGGCGGGGGCCCTGGCGTCCTCCCTGGCGGAGATGTTCATCCCCGTGGGCGTGATCGCCGGGGGGTCTGCCCTTGTCAAGGCCGTGGTGGCCATCGTCTGCGTATCGGAGATCATCTTCTTCTCCGCGTCCATCCCCTGCATCCTGTCCACGAAGATTCCCCTGTCCATCGGAGAACTCCTGGTCGTGTGGTTCGAGCGGGTGGTCCTCTCCCTCTTCCTTGCCCTGCCCTTCGCACTGATCCTGGTCGGGGGCTGACGTCGGCGACGGTGTCCCCTGGGAACGGAAAGGCCCGGCGTACAGCCGGGCCTTTTTATACGAAGCGTCGAAAGCCGGATCAGTCCGACCCCGCCATCGCGTTCACCCAGGCGAAGAGGAGCACCGCCGCCAAATGGGCCGTGCCGTCGTCCCCCTCGTACCGGGGAGAGACTTCGGCGACATCCAAGCCCGCCGCTCGGCCGCTCCGGGCCAAGTGGCGCAGGCCTTCCAGCACCACGTTCGGGTCCAGTCCGAAGGGCTGGGGGGCGGAGACCGCGGGGGCGTGGGCCGCGGAAATCACGTCGGTGCAGAGGGTCACGTGGAGGGGCCGGTCTCCGATGCGCCCGGTCCGCAGGAACCCCAGGATCGCTTCGGGGCTCCCCGCCTCCCGGGCCGGCAGGTACCGGACCCCCAGCCCGTCCGCCTCCCGGAACAGGCTCAAGGTGTTGGCGGAGCGCTGGATCCCGATCACGTCGTACTCGAGGGGCTCGCCCCGCTCCCCGGCCTCCCGGGCAAGAAGCCTGAACATGTTCCCCGAGTGCAGGGGTGCCCCGGGGGGACCTTCCGGACGCAGGTCGAAATGGGCGTCGAAACTTATGATCCTAGGGGCCGGGAGGGACAGGGCGGCCAGCCCCCGGACCAGTCCCCGGTGATGGCCGTAGGCCGTCTCGTGGCCCCCGCCGAGCACGACGGGGAAGCCCCCGGAGGCGACGACGGCGCCGACCAGGAGCTCGAGACCCTCCATGAGCCCCTCGAGGTCCCCGTCCCGGGGCTCCAGGTCCCCGGCGTCGATCAGCTCTAGGGCGTCCCCGAAGCGCACGGGCAAGTTGGCCAGGGCCCTCCGCAGGCTCCCGGAACCCCGGGCCGCCCCGGGACGACCCTTGTTCCGGGAGACCCCGATGTCCGTCGGGCATCCTATGAACCAAATCCTCCGGGTGCCCGATCCGGCGCCGATGGGCATACCATCCCACGGCCGGACGACCTGGTGCCAGCGCAGGGCGGCTGGATCCTCCGGGTCGTCCACCCGGCCGCCCCAGGGCTCCGGGGGCTTCCACGTCCAGGACCCGCCCGGTATCGCGGAGGGCCGGTGTTTGCGGGCGCTCCCGGCGCTCTTCGCCTTCAAGCCTTCTTCCCTACGGCCTTCCGCAGGAGTTCGTCGTCCGCCACGTACGGCAGGGTCACGTGTCCGTATTCGGCGTAGACATCGTTGTACTCGGTGCAGGTCGAAACCGCGTGGCCGTTCCGGGCCCAGGCACGGCGCGCCACCCCGCCCATGACGTCCCAGGGCATAGCCATCCGGATGATCCGGTCCACCCGCTCGGACCCGTCCAGCACCAGGCCGAAGCCCCCGTTGATAGCCTTGCCGATACCGACCCCTCCTCCGTTGTGCAGGGCCACCAGGCTCATGCCCCGGGCCGCGTTGCCTCCCCAGATTTGGGTGGCCATGTCCGCCATGACGTTGGAGCCGTCCTTGATGTTGGAGGTCTCCCGGAAGGGGCTGTCCGTTCCGCCACAGTCGTGGTGGTCACGGCCGAGCATGATCGGCCCCGTCTCGCCGTTCCGGACCATCTCGTTGAACCTCAGGGCGATCTTCGTGCGGCCCATGGCGTCCTGGTAGAGGATCCGTGCCTGGGTCCCGACGACCAGGCGGTTCTTCTCGGCATCCCGGATCCATGCCCAGTTGTCCCGATCCTGGCCCCGGCGGTTCGGGTCGATGCAGTCCATGGCCGCCCGGTCGGTCTTGCGCAAGTCGTCGGGCTTGCCGGACAGGCAGACCCAGCGGAAGGGACCGTACCCGTAGTCGAAGAGCTCGGGCCCCAGGATGTCCTCCACGTAGCTGGGGAAGATGAAGCCGTCCTTCTCGTCCGTGCCGTTGCGGGACACTTCCTTGACTCCCGCGTCCCAGACGGCCTTGAGGAAGGAGTTTCCGTAATCGAAGAAGTAGGTCCCCCGGGCGGCCAAGGTCCGGATGGCTTCGAAGTGACGGCGGAGGGATCCGTCCACCAGGGTGCGGAACCGGGCCGGATCCTCCTTGAGCATCCGGGTGCGCTCCGGGAAGGAGAGCCCCGCGGGGCAGTAGCCGCCCTCGTAGGCCGCGTGGCAGGAGGTCTGGTCGGACAGGAGGTCGATCTTGACGTTCTTCGCGATGGCCCATTCCAAGAGATCGACCACGTTGCCGAGGTAGGCCACGGCGATCGGCTTGCCCGCGGTCCGTGCCTCCTCGGCCCGGCGGAAGGCGGCTTCGGGGGTCTCCTCGACCGCGTCCACCCAGCCCTGGGAAAGCCGCGTCTCCACCCGGCTGGGGTCCACTTCGGCGATCACGCAAGCGGCCCCGGCTATGACCGCGGCCTTCCCTTGGGCCCCGGACATCCCCCCCAGGCCGCTGGAGACGAAGAGCCGGCCGGCCAGGTCCTTGTCCGCGGGGATGCCCAGCTTGAGGCGTCCCGCGTTGAGCAGGGTGTTGAAGGTACCGTGGACGATCCCCTGGGGGCCTATGTACATCCAGCCCCCCGCGGTCATCTGCCCGTAGTTGGCCACCCCCAGGGCTGCGGCCACGGCGAAGTCCTTGGAGTTGTCGAACATCCCGATCATGAGTCCGTTGGTGATCATCGCCCGGGGGGCCAGGGGGTGGCTCCGGAAGAGCCCCAGGGGGTGCCCCGACTCGACCACCAGGGTGGAGTTCTCGTCCAGGACCTCCAGGTACTTCTTGATCAGGCGGTACTGCATCCAGTTCTGGCAGACCTGCCCGGTCTCCCCGTAGGTCACGAGTTCGTAGGGATAGAGGGCCACGTCGAAGTCCAGGTTGTTGTCGATCATGACCTGGAAAGCCTTCCCCTCGACGCAGCGGCCCGAATAGGAGTCGATGGGCTTTCCCTTGAGGGGCCCAGAGGGGCGGAATCGGTATCCGTAGATCCGTCCCCGGGTCCGGAGCTCCTCGAGGAACTCCGGAGCCAGCTTCTCGTGCCAGCGCTCCGGGACGTACCGAAGGGCGTTCTTGAGGGCCAGGATTTCCTGGGCAGGGGTGAGGGGGGCGTCCCTGCGGGGGGCCCGGCGGATGCCGGGGACAAAGACCGGGTCGGGGGGAAGTTCGTCGAAGGTGAGCCGGATATCCTCGATAGCCGAAAGCCTGGGGTCGTTCATGGTGCGCCTCCTGACCGGTCCAGTATGCGCCGCGGAAGGGGTTTTGTGAAATTATCTTTTCCGATACCCGAGAAGGGGTGGTAATATACGCCATGCTCGACTATCAGCTGGTCCAGGCCTTCGCCGCCGTGCTGGACGAGGGAGGATTCGCCCGGGCCGCGGACCGCCTGTGCATCACCCAATCCGCGGTATCCCAGAGGGTGAAACAGCTGGAGGATCAGATCGGCCGGGCCCTGGTCATCCGGGACACCCCGCCCCGGCCCACCGAGGCGGGAGCCCGGCTCCTGCGCCACTACCGCCAGGTCCTGGCCCTGGAGGGCGAGACCGTGGACGCGGTCAGCGCCAAGTCTCCGGCCTGCCGCCCCCACGTGCCCGTGGCGGTCAACGCGGACAGCCTCTTCGTCTGGTTCCTGGAAGCCGCCGCCGCCTTCGCCCGAAGCTCCGGTACCACGTTGGAACTCTTCGTGGACGGGCACGAGCAGACTCTGCGATACCTGAGATCCGGGGCCGTGGCGGGCTGCGTCACCTCGGAGCGGGACGCCGTGGAGGGCTGCACCGCGACCCGGATCGGGTCCCTCCGGTACGTCCTCGTGGCGTCCGGTGAGTTCTCGCGGCGATGGTTCCCCGAAGGGTTTTCCAGGGAAGCCGCGACGCGGGCTCCCCTTGTGAACCTGGACCGGAACGACCGGTTCCAGCTCCGGGTTCTCTACAAGGCCTTCGGGGATCCCCAGGTCACGCCCCCGGCCCACTATGTCCCGGTCGCGGACGCGTACTTCGAGGCGATCCGGGCGGGCCTGGGCTACGGCCTCGTGGCGAAGAGCAAGGTCCTGCCCGGGTTGGCCGACGGGACCCTGGTGGACCTGGATCCGGGCCTGCGCACGGAGATCCCCCTGTACTGGCACGTGTGGAAGTACCAGTCCGACACCCTCCGGGACCTGTCCGAGGTGGTGGTCCGGGAGGGCGGACGTCTCCTGGCCTGAGATTACGGTTCCCCCGTGGAAAAACCCTCCTCCTTCCTCTACAATATCCCTGTCCCGGAAGGAGGTCCCCGTGAGCGATCGACTGGTGCCCAACCTCGGCAAGTGCTCCCTGCAGTCCCCCATCAAGCTCTCCAACACGGTCGGGGACGGGATCGCCAACTACATCCGGGACGAGGACCTGGTGCGCCACGACGTCCACGTCCGGGCCGGGGAGGTCACCGACCTGACCCAGTTCTTCGAGAAGGCGGGCCCCCGGGAAAAACTCTACTTCGCCCCCCAGCACGTCCACGCCGCGATCGTCACCTGCGGGGGACTCTGCCCGGGCCTGAACGACGTGATCCGGTCCGTGGTCCGCTGCCTCTGGTACCGCTACGGGGTGCGGCGCATCTCCGGCGTCCGCTTCGGGTACCGGGGCCTCATCCCGGACTACGGCTACGACATCCGGCCCCTGAATCCCGACGTCGTGGACGACATCCACAAGCTGGGGGGCACCGTCCTGGGCTCCTCCCGGGGCGGCGGGGACCGGACCTCGGACATCGTGGACTCCCTGGAGCGCCTGAACGTGAACATCCTGTTCACCATCGGCGGGGACGGGACCCAGAAGGGCTCCCTGGCCATCGCCGAGGAGATCGAGCGCCGGAACCTCAAGGTCGCGGTGGTAGGAATCCCCAAGACCATCGACAACGACCTTCTGTTCGTGGACCGGAGCTTCGGGTTCGACACCGCCGTGGCCCAGGCCTCCCATGCGGTGACGGCGGCCCATACGGAGGCCCACTCCTCCATCAACGGCATAGGGCTCGTGAAGCTGATGGGCCGAGAATCCGGCTTCATCGCCGCCCACACGGTCCTGGCGGTCCACGAGGTGAACTTCGTCCTGGTACCCGAGGTGGATTTCGACCTGGAAGGCCCCAACGGCCTCTTCGCCCATTTGGAGAAGCGTCTGGCCGAGCGGAACCACGCGGTCATCGTGGCAGCCGAGGGGGCGGGGCAGAAGTATTCCGCCGCGGAGGGTACGGACGCCTCGGGGAACCGCAAGCTCGGGGACATCGGGATCTTCCTCAAGGACGCGATCAACGCCCATTTCAAGAAGAAGGGGATCGAGGTCAACCTCAAGTACATCGACCCCAGCTACATCATCCGGTCCTCCCCGGCCAGCCCCGTGGACTCGGTCTACTGCGACCGGCTTGGCAGCAACGCCGTGCACGCGGCCATGGCCGGGAAGACCCGGATACTCATCGGGATGGTGAACAACGAGTTCGTCCACATCCCCACCGGCGTGGCCATCGCCCAGCGCAGGAAGGTCGATCCGGAGAGCAGCCTCTGGAGGGACGCCATCGAGGCCACCCGCCAGCCCATCTCCATGGTGAACTGAACCGGACCGGGCCGGTTATCCCGCAAGGAGTCTGTCATGAAGATCAAGCAGATCAGCGTCGTCCTGGAAAACACGGCCGGCCAGCTCTATGCCCTGTCCCAGGTCCTGCACAAGGGGGACATCGACATCCGGAGCATCTTCGTCAGCGAGGAGACGGAGTTCAGCTCGGTCCACCTGATCGTGGACAAGCCCGACAAGGCCGTCGGGCTCCTCCGGGAACGGGGGTACTTCCTCAAGGAGGTCGAGGTCTTCGCCCTCAAGGCCGAGGACCGGCCCGGGGGACTTATGAAGATCCTGGAGATCCTCAAGGCCAACAACCTCAACATCGAGTACGTCTACGGGTTCGGGGAGAAAGCCGAGAACAAGGCGGTCTTCATCTTCCGGATCACGGACATCGACAAGGCCATCGAGGTCCTCAAGACCGGGGTGATGGAGTTCCTGCACGCCGGGCACGTGGAGGGAACCCGGAAGAGCTCCGCCTGGGAGCTGATCGAGAACCTATAGGAACTCCCGGGCCCGGGGCGGCCGGCTCGGCCGGGGCGAACCGCCCCGGCCCGACACCGCGCTCAGATGCCGTACTGCTCCCCGTGCTTTTCCACCACGAAGTCGATGTCCTTGTCCCCCCGGCCGCTCAGGTTGACCAGGATGGAGCGCCGGGGTTCCCGGCGGGCCAGCTTGAGGGCGTACGCCACCGCGTGGGCGCTCTCCAGGGCGGGGATGATCCCCTCCTTGCGGCTCAGCTGGAAGAAGGCGTCCACCGCCTCCGCGTCGGTCACGGAGGTGTAGGTCACCCGTCCCAGGTCGTGGAGCATCGAGTGCTCGGGTCCCACCCCGGGGTAGTCCAGGCCGCTGGCTATGGAGTAGACCGGCGAGGGCTGGCCCTGCTCGTCCTGGAGGAGGTAGCACTTGAAACCGTGGATCATCCCGGGCTTGCCGTAGGTGATCGTGGCGGCGTGCTCCCCGGTCTTGGTGCCGGTTCCCATGGGCTCGACCCCGTAGAGCTTCACGTTCTGGTCCTCGATGTAGGCGGAGAAGATGCCCATGGCGTTGCTGCCGCCCCCCACGCAGGCCATCACGCTGTCCGGGTGCTCCCCCGTCATCTCGAAGAACTGCTCCTTGGCCTCGATGCCCACCACCCGCTGGAACTCCCGGACCATCATGGGGAAGGGGTGGGGACCCACGACGGAGCCGATGCAGTAGATGGCGGTCACCGGGTCGGCCATGTAGGCCTCGAAGGCGGAGTCCACCGCCTCCTTCAGGGTCCTCAGGCCCCGGGAGACGGGGACGACCTTGGCGCCCAGGATCTTCATCCGGACGACGTTCGGGTGCTCCTTTGCGATGTCCACCTCGCCCATGTGGATCTCGCATTCCAGTCCGAAGTAGGCGGCCGCGGTGGCCAGGGCCACCCCGTGCTGGCCCGCCCCGGTCTCGGCGATCAGCTTCTTCTTGCCCAGGTACTTGGCCAGGAGGGCCTCGCCCATGCAGTGGTTCAGCTTGTGGGCCCCCGTGTGGTTGAGGTCCTCCCGCTTCAGGTAGATCCGGCCGCCGTACTCGTCGGACAGCCGCTTTGCGAAATACACCGGCGTGGGCCGGCCCTGGAAATGCTTGCGGATGCTCCGGAGCTCGGAGATGAACTCATGGGACTTGCTGATGGAGTAGTAGGCGTCCGTGATCTTCTCCATCTCCGCCTGGAGGTTGGGGGGGATGAAGCTGCCGCCGTACTGCCCGTAGTTGCCCTTAGCGTCCGGATACGTCTTAAAATAGTCGCTCATGGTGTTTCTCCCTATAAGAACGTTACGGGAGAATACCAGGGGAGTTCGTTTCTGTCAATAGTAACATAATCGGAATCTTCGAATTTATTCACAAGCTTCGGGACAGGGGACCTCACTCCACGAAGAGCCGCTTGGAGGCGTAGACCGGGTCGGAGGTCAGCTCGATCCCCAGCTTGCGCAGGCCCGCCTCGTCTCCGGGGCTGGGCACGTGGGAAAGGTGCATCTGGCAGCCCCGCAGGCGGTGGAGCTGGTCCAGGCAGGACTGGACCATGGGGGTCAGAGCGGCCCCGATGGACAGGGCGATCAGAGCCTCGTCCACGTCCAGGCTGGGATTCCGTCCCCGGAGGATCTCGCTCTTGAGCTTCTCGATGGACTCGATGACCAGGGGCGAAAGCAGGGGGATCGAGTCCGGAATACCCGCCAGGCGCTTGACCCCGTTCAGGACGGCGGCGGTGGCCGCGTGGAGGAGGCGGGAGTTCTTGCCCGTGACGATTTCCCCTCCCGGAAGCTGGAGGGCCGCCCCGCAGAAGGCGGAATCCACCCCGTGGGGAGCGGCGGCTCCCGGGACCGTCGACTCAGCGACGGTCGCGGCCTCCTCGGCGGCCCGGCGGGCGGCGGGTACAACGGGCCGGTACTCGGGCCCGATCCCCAGCTCCTTGCACAGGAGGTCCGCCTTCTCCAGGGACGCCTTGTCCGCCATGCCCATCATGTACTCGCTGGCGCAGCGGAGGTAGCGGCGGACCACCTCCTGCTTGGCGGCCTCCCGGCAGGCCTCGTCGTCGACGATGGCGAAGCCGGCGCGGTTGACCCCCATCTCCGTGGGGGAACGGTAGGCCGCGTCCCCGTCGGTGATGCGCTCCAGGATGGCCCGGAGGATGGGGAAGGACTCCACGTCCCGGTTGTAGTTCACCGAAGCCTCGCCCGCGGCCTCCAGGTGGAAGGGGTCGATGAGGTTGAAGTCCTTGAGGTCCAACGTGGCGGCCTCGTAGGCGATGTTCACGGGGTGTTTCAGGGGGAGGTTCCAGATCGGGAAGGTCTCGAACTTGGCGTACATGGCCTTTCCGCCGGCCCGGTGCTCGTGGTAGACCTGGGACAGGCAGGTGGCCATCTTCCCCGAGCCCGGCCCGGGGCCGGTCACGACCACCAGGGGCTTGGTCGTCGCTATCCGGGGATTGGCGCCGTAGCCCTCCTCGGAGACGATGAGGTCCACGTCCGTCGGGTAGCCCTTGGTGGGGGCGTGGGCGTAGACCGTGAGGCCCCGGTTCTCCAGCTTGGTCCGGAAGGCCCGGGCCGCGGCCTGGCCCTCCCAGCGTGTGATCACCACCGCGGAGACGGACAGCCCCCACTCGGCCAGGTCGTCGATCAGGCGCAGGGCGTCCGCGTCGTAGGTGATCCCGTAATCCGCCCGGATCTTGCGGTGCTCGATGGCCCCCGCGTGGATGCACAAGAGGATCTCCGCGTCCTCCCGGAGCTCCTTGAGCAGGCGTACCTTGACGTTGGGATCGTAGCCGGGCAGGACCCGGGCCGCGTGCAGGTCCGAAAGGAGCTTTCCCCCGAACTCGAGGTAGAGCCGCCCTTCGAAGCGGCGCATCCGCTCCCGGATGAAGGAAGCCTGTTCCCGTATGTACAGCTCGTTGTCGAAACCCTTGACGCCCGTCATCCCGTCACTTCTCCGTTATCGCCCATACTCCGTCCCACTCCCGGGGCGGGTCCGCAAGGAGCCGTCCCACCCTCTCGCAGTAGGCCGCCGCGGGGGCGTCCCGATCCCGGATCGCCTCGAACTCCCCTAAGGCGTTCCGGAAGTCTCCCGCGTAGTACAGCCCCAGGCCGCGCCCGAACCGATCGAGGACCTCCGCGCGGCGCTCGTACTCGTCCCGGTACAAAGGCTCAAAGACCCGGACGGGCTCGCTCTTGCCCACCACGGTCACCCGGGAGAGCTCCCGGTACGAGACCTCGGGATCCTCCCCCGCGGCGGCCTTGGTGAACTCGGAGACCATCACGAAGGTACCGAACTGCTTGTTGATCCCCTCCAGCCGGGAGGCCAGGTTGCCCGCGTCCCCCAGGAAGGTGTAGTTGAAGCGCTGCCGGGAGCCCATGTTCCCGATGACTACGTCCCCGGTGTTGATCCCGATGCGGGCATAGACGTCCCGGCCCGCGGTCTCGGCCATGCGGGGGCGTATTTCCTCGAGCCGCTTCTGGTACTCCAGGGCGGCCTTGACGGAATTGAGGGCATGGGTCGGCAGGTCCAGGGGGGCGTTCCAGAAGGCGATGACGGCGTCTCCCTCGTACTTGTCGATGGTCCCCCCGAAGCGGTAGATGATCTCGGTCACCTCGGAAAGGTAGTCGTTCAGGAGGGCCGTGAGGGAGACGGGGTCCAGCCCCTCGGAGATGCTCGTGAAGCCCCGGATGTCGCTGAACAGGATGGACAGACAGCGTTTCTCCCCGCCCAGGGTCAGCTTGTCGGGGTCATGGACCAGCCGCTCGATGACCACCGGGGAGAGGTACTGGCTGAAGGCTTCCTTGATGAAGCGCTTCTGGCGGCCCTCGCCGGCGTAGTTCACCACGAATCCGCCGATCAAGGCGAAGAGGACGGCCCCCTCCGGGGCGGCCGCGGGCGCCCAGATCCCGGCACCCGCGGCGATCCAGGCGGCGGCGAAGGGCAGGGCCAGGGCTACGGCCAGGACCGCGGCGGACTGGAGGGCGTCCCGGCAGAGCCGGATGGCCGTCCCCGCGGCCATGCCCAGGACCAGAACAAGGACCGCGGAGGCCCAAAGAGGAAGCGGCCGGACCGCGTCGCCGGCCAGGATGTTGTCCAGGAGGGTCGCGTGGACCTCCACTCCGGGATACGCCTCCCCCACCGGGGCGGGGCGCAGGTCCTTGAGCCCCGGGGCGCTGAACCCGAAGAACACGTACTTGTCCGAGAAGAACTCCGGATCGATCTCCGGCGCGCCTCCGTCCCGGAGGGCCGTCTCGGACCGGAGGACCGCCCCCGCGTTGACCGCCCGGTGGGTCTGGCTGGGCCCCCGGTACCGGAGGATGACATGCCCGTCCCCGGAAAGCGGGATGCTCCGGCTCCCGGCTTTCACGGCACCGGGGCGGAACTCCAGGTCCCGGATCCCCTCCCCGAGGCAGTAGGCCGCCAGGGCCAGGGTCGGTACGGTCCGGCCGTCGAAACGGGCGGCCGGTGCCAGCCTCCGGTTGACCCCGTCCGGATCCGGCACCGCCAGGACGTTTCCCAGGGCGGCCGCCGCGGCGCTCAGTTCCGGTATGGGGAAGACGCCCCGGAGAAGATCCGCGAGGGATACCCCGTTCAGGGCCGCCGCGGGGGGCTCGGCGGCCCCGGACGGCCAGGAGAGGTCCTTGCCCTGTTCACGGCTCAACTGGACCGCCGCAACCGTGCGGCCGCCCTCCCGGACCGCCGCGGCGAAGGACTCGTCGTCCTCGACCCCGTAGAAGGAGGTTTCGGTGTACAGGACGTCGAAGGCCGCGGCCCGGGCTCCGGACCGGGTCAGGAAGGATACGATGACCCCGTAGAACTCCCGGGGCCAGGGCCAGGGGACCCCCAGCTCCTTTTCCGCCCAGTCCAAGCTTCCCTGGTCCAGGAGGATCAGGCGGATCCGGTCGGTTGCCTCCGAGGGCCGGGCGAAGGTGCGGACCCGCAGGTCCCAAAGCCGGTTCTCCAGGGCATCCAGGGCGCCGAAAGAGCCCAGCCCGGCGAAGACCCCGGCGACCAGGAGCCCGAGGAGGGCCCCTTCCAGGGCCCGTCTCCCGGGGCCCTTGTGGCCGGCCTTGCGCTTCCTGCCCAGGGCCGCCGACGCGGCGCGCATGCGGGTCAAACCCCCGCCAGGGCCCGGGTCCGGCGTTCCCGGGACTGGGGGCTCTCGACCACGGGCGCCAGGGTGCCCAGCTGGCGCCGGACCCGGTCGATCCGGGTCTCCGGATCCGGATGGGTCTTGGCGAAGTCCGGGGCGCCGGGCTTGAGCCGGGTCTTCATGGCCGCCAGCATGGACACCAGGGCGGCGGGATTGTATCCGGCGTTCTGGAGTATCGCCACGGCTCCCTTGTCCGCCTCGAACTCCGTCGCCTGGGAGTATCCGGAATTGATCAGAGAGCTCGTGATATCGGTGATGGAGTCCGCGAACTGAGCCGTCACCTCCTGGAGTTTCCCCGGGCTCAGGTTCTTGGCGGCCTCGGTTCCGATGATCGTGAAGACCGAGCTCAAGCGGCTCGCCTTGATGGCCTTCAGGCCATGCTGGAACTGCACGTGGGCGATCTCGTGGGCCAGGACCGCGGCGAGCTCGTGTTCCGTGGAGCATAGGCGCAGCATCCCCCGGGTCACGAATATGTGGCCTCCCGGGGCGGCGAAGGCGTTGATCGAGTCGCTGTCCAGGACCTGGAAATGATAGCCCCCGAAAGTCTCGGGGCGGGTGGAGAAGAGGGCCAGGGACTGGCCGAGCAGGTTCACGTACCGGGAGACGGCCGCGTTGCTGTAGGGCCGGGACGTGCTCAGGACCTGGGCCCCCACGGACCGGCCGATGTAGTACTCCTGTTCCGGGGTGATGTCCTCGAAGGTCTTGTCCACCGCCTGGGCCAGCTTGGCGGAGGAGGCGGCCTGGTCCTGGGTCATCAGGCCCGAAGCGACCGCGAAGCCCGAAGTCTTCTCGACGATGGAAGCGCAGGAAGCCAGGGCCGTCGAAGCCGCCGCGGCCAGCGCGAGGGTCCGAAGGCACGACCCGTACGTTCGGTTCCTCATCACAGGCCTCCCTTCGGGAGGATGCCGCCGGCCGACAGGAAGGCCTTCAGCTCGTCGGGCCGGAAACGCACCTTTTCCATGGCGTCGATGGTCGCGAAATCAAGGGCCGCGTTCTGGCTGCGGTACTGGGCTTCCACCTCGGCGCTGAATCCCTTTCCGGCCAGGGAGACCTCGGCGCTCGTGGCTCCGGTCCCGGTGCCGCCCTGGGAGCTCAGGGCCACGGATTTCTTGGTGATCGCGGATCCGTGGACCCAGCCTTGCAGCTTCCCGCCCTCCGCGGAAACCCGGGCCCAGCCCGATTTCTCCTCCAGGATAGAGACCTTGGCTCCGTACTTGAGTATGCCGAGGGTTTTTCCGGTGAAAGTCGGCTGATCCCGAAGGATGGTCTCCTTGACCTGGACGGTCGCCTCCCCGCCCGCCGCCCAGAGGGACAGGGCCAGGAGGAACAGGAATACCGCAAGGAATGCGCTCTTCTTCATCGGATGGACACTCCACAGGATTAGGATTTCCCGGGAGTATAGCATGGACACGAAGGATGGGAATCGCAATCCGTCCAACAAGGAGGCATGTCCGGGCGGCGGGCGCTATTCCGGATAGATGGTCCGTACCACCCCGCCCAGGACTGCGCCGGTTTCGACCCGGATCAGCTGGGCGTTCACCTCGTAGCCGTCCGGGACCGGAGTGATCGTCCCGGTGACGATGATTCCCGCGCCCAACTGCTTCCCCAGAAGGAGCTGGGTGCCGGAATCGGCCAAGGCGGAGACCTGGAACTCCTGTTCCTTAAGGATGCGGTCCAGGGCCGTCCGGCTGACCAGCACCAGAGGACGACCCTCCTCGTGGACGGCGTTCGCCATCCCCGTACTCAAGAGGTTCAGGACGTAGTCGCTCCGGGAGCTCTCCCGGCGATCCTCGAGGAAATAGTAGACCGCGATGGTTTCCTTCGCGTCGTAGGGAATGTACTCCAGGAGTTCCCAGGACAGGTCCTCAAGGACGTCCGCTGGGGTGCCCAGGGTGGCGCAGCCGGACAGGAGGGAAGACAACACAAGAACCGCAACGCTAGTCTTGTAAACCATGCGCGGGATCCTCTTGCCTCCAAGTATACTCCATATCCTCCGAACCGCAAGCGCGGCTCGGCCGGTCAGCCCCCGGAAGCGTCCCTCCGGCCGCGGGTCGCCCCGAAGATCACCAGGGCGGCCACCACGCAGCCCAAGGTGACGGCCCGGGTCAGGTCCAGCCTCTCCCCGTACACCAGGACCCCGACCAGGAGCTGGAGGGTCGGGGATATGTATTGTAGAAGGCCCATCTTGGACAGGGGCAGCCGGACCACCCCGGCGGCGTAGGACAAAAGGGGCACGGCGGTCACGGGCCCCGCCAGGGCCAGGAGGGTGGTGTTCAGGACGCCCAGGTTCCCGAAGGCCCCCCGGCCCGCCCTCTCCTCCAACAATAGGAAGGCCAGGGCGAAGGGGAAGGCAACTCCGGTCTCCAGGGTCAGTCCCGACAGGACGTCCAGGCTGGCCATCTTCTTCACCAGGCCGTAGAGGGCGAAGGTGAAGGCCAGGGAAAGGGCGATCCAGGGGAGGCGGCCGTAGGAAAAAGCCTGCAGGGCGATGCCCAGGCCCGCGACGACATAGGAGACCACCATCCCCCGGTCCAGGCGCTCCCGCAGGACCAGGGCGCCCAGGGCCGCGGAAACCAGGGGATTCAGGTAGTAGCCCAGAGAGGTTTCCAGGATCTGGGAGGCGTTGACCGCCCAGATGTAGATCCCCCAGTTGACGCTGATCAGAAGCCCCGCGGCCGCCGTGGACAGGAGCCGGTTCCGGGAACGGAAAACCTCCGCCAGGACCCTGCCCCGCCGCAGGAGGAAGGTCAGGACCAGGGTGAAGGCGAAGGCCCAGAGGATTCGGTGCGCCAGGATCTGGAAGGCGGGGACGGCGGAGAGGCTCTTCCAGTACAGGGGGAAGAGCCCCCACATCCCGAAGGCTGCGATCCCGAAGAGGATACCCTGGGCCTCGGCGGAACGGGGACCCCGGTCCGGCTTTTCCATGACGTCTCCTTGAAATGAAAAACGAAACGGCCGCCCGGGGGCGGCCGCTCTGGGGGTAGCCCGGGGGCTACTTCTTGTTGGCGATGGTCGCCTTGCAGGTCTTGCAGATCTTGGTCTTCTTGCCCTCGATCTCCTGCTCGTAGAGGACCTTCACGGCCTCCCGCTTGCAGACCGGGCAGGTGCCCCGGCCGCCCGCGACCTGGTCACGCAGTCCCTTCCCGCGATGAGCCTTGGACATAATCCTTCCTCCCCTACTCGGCCTTGGCGGCGGCGGCCTTCTTCTCGGCCTTCTTAGCCTTGGCGGCCGCCTTCTTGGCGTTCTTCTCGTCGTCGGCCTTGCGGTCCACGAGTTCGAGGACCACCATCTCCGCGGCGTCCTGCTTGCGGAACCCGATCTTCAGGACCCGGGTGTATCCGCCCGGCCGATCCTTCATGCGGACGCCGATGTCCTGGAAGAGCTTGACCAGGACGGCCTCGTCCATGATCTTGCGGGCCGCCAGGCGGCGGTTGTGGACGGAGTCAACCTTGGCCCGGGTGATCTCCTTCTCCGCGAAGCGGCGGACTTCCAGGGCCTTGGCCTTGGTGGTGACGATCCTCTCGTGCTTGAACAGGACCGTCATCATGTTCCGCATCAGGGCCTTGCGGTGGGAGGCGTTCCGATTCAGCTTGTTGAAGCCTTTCTTATGGTTCATTCGGCTCTTCCTTCTGCATGGAAAGTTTCAGGTGGTTCCGGAGTTCCGTATAGTCCGGCATGCCGAGATCCAGGTTCCACTCCTTGAGCTTGTCCTTGATCTCCTGGAGGGACTTCTTCCCGAAGTTCCGGGTCTTGGCGATGTCGTCCTCGGTCTTTCGGGTCAGGTCCCCGATGGTCTTGATGTTCGCGTTCTTGAGGCAGTTGGAGGACCGCACCGAGAGCTCGAGCTCCTCGACCGGGGTGTTGAGGATCTGGCGGATCCTCTCCTCGATCTCGTCGTTCTCGTCGTCGGCGCCGATCTCCCCCTCGTCGAAGTTGACGAAGATGGAGAAGTGGTCCTTGGCGATCTTGGCGGCCTCGGCCAGGGCATCCTCGGGACGGAGGGTCCCGTCGGTCCAGACCTCCAGGAGGAGCTTGTCGTAGTCCGAGCGGTGACCCACCCGGGTGGGCTCCACGGAGTACTTCACCTTCTTCACGGGGGAGAAGATGGCGTCCATGGGGATGGTGCCGACCACCTCGATGTACTTCTCGTTCACCTCGCTGGGGACATAGCCCCGGCCCAGGTCCACCTGCATCTCAAGGTCCAGCTTGACGCCGTCCATGAGGGTGCAGATCCGGATCTCGGGGTTCAGGACCTCGAGACCCTTGTCCTGTCCCAGGGAGCCGCCGGTGATTTCGGCGGGTCCCGCCAGCTCGAAGAGGAAGGTCCCCTGCTCCTCGTCGTTCGGCAGCCGCAGGCGCAGCTGCTTGAGGGCGTTCAGGACCTCGATGGTGTCCTCGACGATCCCGGGGACGGTCTCGAACTCGCTGGTCACGGTGTGCTGGGCGCCGTCGGCGTCCGTCCGAACCAGGCGCACGGCGGTGATGGCGTAGCCCTGGATCGAGGAGAGGAGGATACGGCGCAGCGTGTTGCCGATCGTCGTGCCGTACCCGGGCTCGAAGGGATACGCGATGAACTTGCCGTACGTGGAGGAACTCTCGCTCGTTTCGTAAGTGATGCCTTTCGGCCGCTTGAATCCCTTGAGCAGGTTCTTTCGCGCCATGTCCTCTCCTTACTTCGAGTAAAGCTCGACGACGAGCTGCTCGCGGATGTCGCCCATGTCGGTTATGTCCTGGCGCGCGGGTACGGCAACGAACTTGCCGGCCAGGGCGTCGGGATCCACGGAAAGCCAGGGCATCACGCCGCTTCGGGTGTACTCCTGAAGGGCGGCCTTGATCAGCTCCAGCTTCTGGGAAGTCGGGTGTATGGCCACCGCGTCCCCGGGCTTGACCGAGAACGAGGAGACGTTCACGCGCTTGCCGTTCACGGTCACATGTCCGTGCAGCACGAGCTGCCGGGCCTGGGACCGGGAGGTGGCGAATCGCAGGCGGTAAACCACGTTGTCCAGCCGGCGCTCCAGCAGGGCGAAGAGGTTGTCGCCGGTCTTGCCGGGCATGCGCAGGGCCTTCTCGTAGGCCAGGTGGAACTGCTTCTCCATGAGGCCGTAGGTCCTCTTGAGCTTCTGCTTCTCCCGCAGCTGGACGGCGTAGTCGGAGACCTTGCCGGCCCGGGCCTTGGGGTTCTTGCCCGGCGCGGGGCGCTTGCGGTTGACGGGGCACTTGTCGCTCTTGCAGCGCTCGCCCTTGAGGAACAGTTTCTTCCCCTCCGCACGGCAGAGCCGGCATCGGGGTCCGGTGTAACGGGCCATCTAGGTATCCTCCCCCTGCCTCAGATGCGGCGCGCCTTGGACGGGCGGCAGCCGTTGTGCGGTATCGGCGTCACGTCGTTGATGCTCTTGACCTTGAGGCCCAGGGCGCCCAACTGGCGGATCGCCGATTCGCGGCCCACTCCGGGGCCCTTCACGTAGACGTGCACCTCCCGGAGGCCCACGTTCAGGGCCTTCTGGACGGCAACCTCGGTGACGGACTGGGCTGCGAAGGGGGTGGACTTCTTCGCCCCGCGGAATCCCATGCCCCCGGAGGAGGCCCAGGAGATCGCGTTGCCGTTGAGGTCGGTCACGGTGATGATGGTATTGTTGAAGGTCGCCTGGATGTAGACGTTCCCCTCGTATACGCTCTTCTTCTCTTTCTTCTTCTTGGCGACGGCCACTTCTCTATCCTCCCTACCTTAGGCCTTCTTCTTCCCGGCCACGGTCTTCCGCTTGCCCTTGCGGGTGCGGGCGTTGGTCCGGGTTCGCTGGCCGTTGACCGGGAGGCCCTTCCTGTGTCGCAGGCCCCGGTAGCAGCCGATATCCATGAGCCGCTTGATGTTCAGGGCGACTTCGGAGCGGAGGCGGCCCTCCACCTTGTAGTCGTTCTCGATCACCTTGCGGAGCTCGTTGATCTCCTCGTTGGACAGGTCGTTGATCAGCTTGTCCGGGTCGATCTTGACGCTGTCGCAGATCTTTCGGGCGCTGGTCCGGCCGATGCCGAAGATGTAGGTGAGGGCGATCTCTACGTGCTTGTTGGGGAGGTCCACTCCCGCGATGCGTGCCATGGGGTATTCCTCCTCAACCCTGCTTCTGCTTGTGCTTGGGATTGTCGCAGATGATACGGACGATGCCGTTCCGCTTGATCACCTTGCACTTATCGCAAATGCGCTTGACGCTGGTCCTGACTTTCATGCGTTCCTCCACGGTCCGGTAAGTCTTCTTTGTACCACGCTATAGCCTTCAGAGTCCATAGACCCGCGTCCGGCTACAGGTTCCGGGGCTTTATGTGCCCCTTCCGGGTCAACCCGTCGTGGTGGTGCATCTTCAACAGGGCCTCCACCTGGCTCATGGTGTCCAGGTCCACGCCCACCAGAATGAGGAGCGAGGTCCCGCCCAGCAGGTACGCGAGCTCGCTCGGGAAGTTGAAGAGGCGCTGCACGACGGTCGGTATCAGCGCGATCAGCGCTAGGTAGAGGGAACCCGGCAGGATGATCCGGTTCAGGATCCGGGTCAGGTACTCCTCCATCTTCTCGCTGCGGATGCCCGGGATGGAACCCCCGTTCTCCCGGATATTCTTGGAGATCTCCTGGGGGTTCAGCGTCACCTGGGTGTAGAAGTACGCGAAGAAGATGATCAGCAGGATGTAGAACACCTGGTACCACACCCCCTCGGGGGACAGCCAGGCGGTGAAGTCCCGGATCCACTTGGCCTTGGCCGCCGGACCGCCCAGGAGCTGGAGGGGCAGGGTCAGGAGGGAGGAGGCGAAGATCACGGGGATGACGCCGGAGGGGTTGATCTTGAAGGGGATGTAGGTGTTCTGGGCGCCGTACATCCTCCGGCCCACCACGCGCTTGGCGTAGTTGATCGGGATCTTGCGCTGGCCCTGCTGCTCGTAGATGACCAGGGCGATGACCGCGGCGAACAGCAGGAGCACCACGATGGCGAACACCGGGTTGATCTCGTTGTTGGCGATCCTCTGCCACAGGGCGAAGAGGGCGTTCGGCAGACGGGCCACGATGCCCGCGAAGATCAGCAGGGACACCCCGTTGCCGATCCCGCGCTTGGTGATCTGCTCGCCGATCCAGATCAGGAACATGGAACCCGTGGTCACCGTGACGATGGCCACGAAGGTGTACATGGTCTCGCTGATGGTGAGGGCCCCGGGGATGGTCTTGGCCCAGGCGATGACGGACAGGGACTGGACGATGCAGACGCCCACCGCGCCGATGCGGGTCCAGCGGGCGATCTTCTTCCGTCCGCCCTCCTCCTCCGCCACCTTCTTGAGCTTGGGGAAGACCACGAGGAGAAGCTGCATGATGATCTGGGTGGAGATGAAGGGCATCACGCCCAGCATGAACACCGAGAAGTTCTTGAAGGCGCCGCCCGCGAAGAAGTCGAGATAGTCCGTGATCCCGCCGCCCGAGGTCTGGCTCTTGAAGTACACCGCCAGGGCCCCGGCGTTGATGCCCGGGATGGGCAGGTACGCCCCCACGCGGAATACGAAGAGCCAGAACAGGGTGTACGTGATCCGGTCCCGGAGTTCCTTGATCCTTAAGATGTCGCCTAACGGATTGCCTGCCATGGATCCCTACCTTCCTAACGCCGCGTCCGGGCTACCGGGACTCGATCTTGCCGCCCGCCTTGGCGATCTTCTCGGAGGCGGAGGCGGAGACCTTGTCCACCACGAAGGTCAGGGCCTTCGTGAGCTCGCCGGAGCCGAGCACCTTGATCGGGGAACCCGCCTTGCTTACGAGGCCGCACTTGAGCAGGGTCACCGCGTCCACGGTGTCCCCGGCCTGGTACTTGGCCTCGATGGCGCCCAGGTTGACGACCTGGTATTCCTTCTTGAACGGATAGTTGGAGAAGCCCCGGTGGGCCAGGCGCCGGTACAGGGGCATCTGGCCGCCCTCGAAGCCCGGGTAGGTCTTGCCGCCGGACCGGGACTGCTGGCCCTTGTTGCCCTTGCCGGCCGTGCCGCCCAGGCCCGAGCCCTGCCCGCGCCCGACGATCTTCTTGGCGTGGGTAGCCCCCTCGGGGCGGTGAAGGTTGAAGTCGCTCATCCTTCGATCTCCTTGACTTCCACGAGGTGGGCGACCGCGGCCACCATCCCGAGGACGGCGGGGCTCGCTTCCTGAATCGTGGTGGAACTGATCTTCCGCAGGCCGAGGGAGCGGACGGTGGCCCTCTTCTCGGGCTTCTGCCCGATCACGCTGCGGACGAGCTTTATCTGGATCTTCTTGGTTTCGGTCTTCTTCCTAGGCATGGCATCAACCCCACATATCCTTGATGGTCTTGCCGCGGTTCTTGGCCACGACCTTGGCGTCCATCATGTTCTCGATGCCGGCGAACACGGCGCGGACGACGTTGTTCGGAGTGCGGGCGCCCACGCTCTTGGCCAGGACATCCGTGACGCCCCCGGCCTCCATGACGGCCCGGACGGCCCCGCCGGCGATGATGCCGGAGCCGGGACAGGCGGGCTTCATGATGACCTTGGAGGCCTTGTATTCCCCGACCAGGTCGTGGGGGAGGGTGCCGTTCTTGACCGGCAGGCGGACCATGGCCCGCTTGGCCTTGTCGATGCTCTTGCGGATGGCCTCGCTGACGTCCTTGGCCTTGCCGAAGCCGAAACCGACGTTGCCGGCCCGGTCCCCCACCACGGTGAGGGCGGAGAAGGAGAAGCGCCGGCCGCCCTTGACGACCTTGGCCGTCCGGTTCAGCTTCACGAGCTTCTCGACGAAACCGTCGTTCCGGGAGTCGCGGTCTCCCCTGTCCCTGTCTCTTCCTCTATTCTCCACGGTTTCCCCCTAGAACTCTATGCCGGCCTTGCGGGCCCCGTCGGCGATGGCTTTCACGATGCCGTGATACTTGTACCCGTTCCGGTCGAAGACCACGGTCCCGATCTTCTTGTCCTTGAGCCGCTTGCCGATCTCCTCGCCGAGCTTGGAGCCTCCCTCCAGGTTGGCCTTGACGGCCTTGAGGGACTCCTCCAGGGTGGACGCGGAAGCCAGGGTCGCGCCGGCCAGGTCGTCGATGACCTGGACGTACAGGTAGCGGTTGCTCTTGAAGACGGTCATCCGCGGGCGCTCCGGGGTACCTTCCAGGTTCTTCCGGACGTGCATCTTGCGCTGGTCGCGCCTGCGGAGCTTGGATTCCTGTTCCTTCGTGCTCATTAGGTGCCTGCCTTACTTCACGCCGGTCTTGCCGACCTTCTTGCGGACGGTCTCGTTCTCGTAGCGGATGCCCTTGCCCTTGTAGGGTTCGGGTTTCCGCAGGCTCCGGATCTCGCTGGCGAACTTGCCCACCAGCTGCCGGTCGTGGCCGGAGACGACGATCTTCTGGCCGTTCATCTCCACGGCCGCCGAGATCCCCTTGGGAAGGCCGACCATCACGTCATTGGAATACCCGAGGGACAGGACCAGGATGTTGCCCTGCAGCTCGGCCTTGTACCCGACTCCGTTGATCAGGAGCGCCTTGGTGAAGCCCTGGGACACTCCCAGGACCATGTTGTTCACCAGGTTCCTATAGAGCCCGTGGAAGGCCCGGGTGGGCTTCTGGTCGTCCTTGCGGGTGACCTCCACGAGATTGTCCTTGACGGCTACTTCCACGGAATCGTTGAAGTCCTGGGACAGCTTTCCCTTGGGGCCCTCGACGGTGACGGTCCGGTTCTGGACGGTCACCTTGACGCCCTGGGGTATCGCGATCGGCAGTTTTCCTATCCTCGACATGGCTATCCCCTCTTACCAGACCGTGCAGATCAGCTCGCCGCCGACCTTCTTCTCTACGGCCTTCCGGCCCGTGGTCACCCCCTCCGAGGTGGAGACGATGACGGTGCCGTATCCGTTGTGCACCCGGGGCAGGGTCTTGTACCCGGCGTATACGCGCCGGCCCGGCCGGGAGACCTTGTCGACGCCGTGGAGGACGGGATCGTTCTCCTCGTCGTACTTCAGGAAGATCCGGATGAAGTTCTGGCCTTCGTTCACGATCTTCTTGAAGTTCTTGATGTAGCCTTCGGTTTTCAGGATCTTGACGATCTCGAGCTTGAGCTTGGAGGTCGGAATATCGACCTTCTCGTGGCGAGCCGAGCTCGCGTTGCGGATCTTCGTCAGCATATCGGCAATGGGGTCCGAAACGCTCATGCCTTCCTCCTACCAGCTCGACTTGACCACGCCCGGGATCATGCCCTTGCTGGCGAGGTCCCGGAAACATAGACGGCACATATCGAACTTGCGCAAATATCCGCGCGGGCGGCCGCAGATCTTGCAGCGGCGCACCAGTCGCGTACTGAACTTCGGCTTCTTGAGAGCCTTCAGGATCATCGCTTTCCTAGCCATCTGACTTCCTCCTACTTCCGGAAGGGCATGCCCATGCGCCCCAGGAGGCTCTTGGCTTCCTTGTCGGACCGGGCGGTCGTGACGATGGCGACGTTCAGTCCCATGATCTTCTCTATCTTGTCGAAGTCGATCTCCGGGAAGATGATCTGCTCCGTGAGCCCGATGGCGTAGTTCCCGTGCCCGTCGAAGGCGTTGGGATTCACTCCCCGGAAGTCCTTGACCCGGGGGAGGGCCACGTTCATGAACCGGTCCAGGAACTCCCACATCTGGGCTCCCCGGAGGGTGACCCGGCAGCCGATCTCCTGGCCCTGGCGGATCTTGAAGGTGGCGATGGACTTGCGGGCCTTGGTCTTCACGGCCTTCTGGCCGGTGATGTGCCCGAGGTCCTCGACGGCGGCGTCCAGGATCTTCTTGTTCTCCTTGGCCTCGCCGACGCCCATGGACACCACGACCTTCACCAGCCGCGGAACCTGCATGGCGGAGGAGTAGCCGAACTCCTCCTTGAGCTCCGGCGCCACCTTCTCCTGGTAAATCTTCTTGAGCCGGGGCACGTAATTCTTCTTGTCAGCCATAGTTACAGAGCCTCCCCGCACTTGCGGCAGACCCGCGCCTTGTCCTCTCCGGCGATCTTGTACCCGATCCGGGTGGGACCGCACTTCTTGCAGACGATCATGAGGTTGGAGAGCTGGAGCGGGGCCTCGATCTCGACGATGCCGCCGCGGTCGTTCTGGTTCTTCTTCCGCATGGCCTTCTTGACCATGTTAACACCCGCAACGATGGCGCGGCTCTTGTCGCGGTCGATGCGGATGATCTTCCCCTGCTTGCCCCGGTCCTTCCCGGCGATGACCTGGACGAGATCGTCCTTTCGAAGTTTGAACTTCGCGTTGTTGTCCATCATCCTGATCTCCTAGAGGACCTCGGGAGCCAGCGACACGATCTTCATGAAGTCCTTCTCGCGGAGTTCGCGAGCGACGGGACCGAAGATGCGCTTTCCCTTGGGATTCTTGTTCGCGTCGACGAGCACGCAGGCGTTGTCGTCGAACCGGATATAGGTGCCGTCGGGCCGGCGGTATTCCTTGTGCGTCCGCACGATGACCGCCTTCTCGATGGTACCCTTCTTCACGGCGGAGTTGGGAATCGTCGTACGCACGGCCACGACGACTATGTCGCCGACGCCCGCGTAGCGGCGCTTGGACCCGCCGAGCACCTTGATGCACTTGACCGTCTTGGCGCCCGAGTTGTCCGCCACGTTCAGCATGGATTCAACCTGGATCATAGCGTGTCCCTACCCTCGCCTTACTTCGCCCGCTCGAGGATCTCGACCAGCCGCCATCTCTTGTCGCGGCTCAGGGGCCGGGACTCGATCACGCGGACGGTATCGCCGATATGGGCCTCGTTGTTCTCGTCATGGGCCTTGAAGCGCTTGGAGCTCTTCACGTATTTCTTGTAAAGAGGATGCAGCTTCCTCGTGACGACCTCGACCACGATGGTCTTGTCCATCTTGTCGCTGGCCACGATCCCGGTCAGGGTCTGCTTGCCCTTCCTGACGTTCTGTACGACCTGTTCCACGTTCTTCTCCTCGCCTTAGGCCCGGGCCGCTTCGGACTCGTGCTGATGGATCAGCGTGTTGAGCCGGGCGATCTGTCGGCGCATGTTCCGCTTCTCCAGGGGGTTCTCGACATGGCCGATCACCATCTTGAAGCGGAGGTCCATGTACTTCTTCCGGAGTTCCTCGCGCTTGACCAGGAGCTCCTCGTACTTCAGTTCCTTGAAAGAGTTCTTCATCGGATCACTCCATCTCCAGGTCCGTGCGCGCCACGAACTTGGTCCGGATGGGGAGCTTGGAACCCGCCAGGCGCATGGCCTCGGCGGCGGTCGCGCGCTCCACGCCGGCCAGCTCGAACATGACGGTGCCGGGCTTCACCACGGCGACCCAGTACTCCGGGCCGCCCTTGCCCTTGCCCATGCGGGTTTCCAGGGGCTTCTTGCAGAAGGGCTTGTCCGGGAAGATCCGGATCCACATCTTCCCGCCCCGCTTGATGTAGCGGTTGAGGGCGACGCGGGCCGCCTCGATCTGGCGATTGGTGATCCACATGGGTTCCAGGCACACGAGGCCGAACTCCCCGAAGGAAACCTCGTTCCCTCCGGTGGCCTCCCCGTGGATCCGTCCCCGCTGGACCTTTCTGTGCTTGACTCGCTTGGGTGACAGCATACCTAGCTCCTAACCTCGCGGCGCTCGGTCCGCTCGGGGCGGTCGCCCCGGTCGTAGCGGCCGCGGCCGCCGTCCCGTCCGCCCTCGCGCCGGTCGTCCCGCCCGCCCTCGCGGTCGTGCCGCTGCTTGCGAACCAGGGTCCCGGCGTCCTCGTTCTTGTCCGTGCTGTAGACCATGCCCTGGAAGATCCAGACCTTTACGCCGATCTTCCCGAAGGTGGTGAGCGCCTCGGAGAAGCCGTAGTCGATGTCCGCCCGCAGGGTGTGCAGGGGGGTCCGGCCTTCCTTGTGCTCCTCGGTGCGGCTCATGTCGGCCCCGCCCAGGCGGCCGGACATCCGGACCTTGCAGCCCTGGGCCCCGCCCTTGATGGCGTTGGTCACGGCCATCTTCATGGCGCGGCGGAAGCTCGAGCGCGTCTCCAGCTGGCGGCAGATGTTCTGGGCCACGACCTGGGCGTTGGTCTCGATCTTCTTGATCTCCTTGATCTTGATCTGGACCTTCTTGGTCGCGGACTTCTGGAGCTCCATGCCGATCTTCTCGATGTTGGCGCCCTTGACCCCGATCAGCACGCCCGGGCGCGCGGTGTGGATCACGATGGTGACCCGCTGGGGGTGGCGCACGATCTCCACCTCGGAGATGTCCGCATTCTTGGCCTCGGGAAGCTCGCCCAGGCGCTTGCGGAGGGCCAGGTCCTCGTGGAGGGTCTTGGCGTACTCCCGGGGATCGACGTACCAGCGGGACTTCCAGTCCTTGTTGATGCCGAGCCGGAGCCCGATCGGATTTACTTTCTGGCCCACGTTACGCCTCCGTCCTTCCGATTTCGTCCACGACTACGCTGATGTGGCACATGCGCTTGAGCTGCATGTCCGCCCGGCCGCGGGCGCGGAACCAGACGCGGCGCATCCGGGGACCGTCGTCGATCCTGAGTTCCTTGACGAAGAGCATGTCCTCCGCCAGCTTCCGGTTGCGGTCCAGGGCGTTGGCCGCCGCGGACATGACGACCTTACGGATCAGCCGGGCGCCCTTGTGGGGCATGTTGTCCAGGATGGCCACCGCCTCGGTGTAGGGCTTGCGGCGGATCAGGTCCGCCACCGGCCGTACCTTGGAGGGCGACGCTATCAGAAACTTTGCCTTGGCTACGTATCCTGCGTTCATGGCATCCCCTATTTTTTCTCGGCCTTCTTGTCGCTGCC
>Ga0116153_10000804_pt1 | contig 34753 bp, 22 predicted proteins | sample AD_UKC028_MetaG_FD_89896 | JGI IMG/M metagenome (GOLD analysis project Ga0116153, IMG submission 89896) | Active sludge microbial communities of municipal wastewater-treating anaerobic digesters from USA - AD_UKC028_MetaG | ecosystem: Engineered > Bioreactor > Anaerobic > Digestate | place: USA...
CGGAACAGTCGTTCTCGGAGCGGGCCCGGACCCAGGCGGACTGGCCGAGGCTCTGGGCCTTCGCGGTCTCGGTGACGAGGTCCGCGGGGAGCTTCACCTCCCGGGCGTAGGTCCGGTACAGGACCCGCAGGAAGGCGCGGGCGTCGGGATCCAGGGACGGGTCCCCCCCGGGGTTGGAGTCCGAGCAGCCCAGGGCGGCCAGGTGTTCGCCGATCCGGGGGTCGACGGCCTTCTCGTGGGCCGATCCCTCCAGCCAGGCCAGCTGCTCCGCGCGTTCCTCCTCCGCCCCGGGGGGCATGTGGGTCTCCTGGTCCCAGGCCAGAAGGGACGCGATGTGGGCGACCAGGACGCGTTCCCGGTCCAGGTCGATCAGATTCTGCAATTCCGGTTTCATGGAATCCACCTCGTGGTCGTGCGAATGTCGCCCGGGGGACGGCGCGGGCCCCGGTCGGGTCGGGGCGGAGGAAATCCTACCACCCCCCGGACGTTGACGCAAGGCTGGAATCCCGCCACAATACCCCGAAGGAGCGCCCCGTGAGCGACACCCCCGCGAAGAAACCCCGCACGTTCCTCCGTATCCTCGGGATCCTCCTGGCCCTGGTCCTGCTGGCGATCGCGGTCCTGTCGGCCGTTTCCTTCCTGGATCGGCAGCCGATCACGGACCTCGTCCCGGACGGATTTTCCGCCTACGTCCGGGTCGCCTCGGCCGGGAAATTCTTCGAATCCCTCCTGGCCCTGGAAACCGCGGACGCCCTCCTGGCCGCCCCCGAGGCCGCCGGGGTCCGGGCCCTGGTGGACGCCCTGCGGCGGGATCCCTTCCTGCGGAGCCGGGCCTTCCGGATCCTCGCGGACGTGAGGATGGACGGGGCCCTGTACGGCCCGGCCTACCTGGCCGCGGTGGACCTGGGGATCCGCTCCGCCCTGACCCGGACCGCCCCCTTCTGGGGGCCCTGGCTGAGCATCCCGGGCCTGACCTACAGCCGCTCCTCCGGGACCTCCCGCTTCCTCTACCGGGCCGGGGATACGGTGATCCACGCCGCGGTCCGGAAAAACCTGCTTGTCCTCGCTGGGGACGAGGGGCTCCTGGAGCGCGCCCTGGCGTCGGGAGGAGCGGGACGGGACGCCGAGACCGCGGAGCTCCTGGCCGGCCGCGCCCCCCGGGACCTCCGCATCCTCCTGCGGACCGCGGAGCTCCTGGCCGGCTTCCGGGGCGATGCCGATCCGGCGGGCAGATTCCTGGCGGACCTCAAGCTTCCCGGGTTCGCCGCTGTGGACCTGAGCCTCTCGAACGCGGCCGTGCAGCTGACCCTGGAGCTTCCGGTCTCCTCGGACCGGGCCGCCCTGGCGGCCCTGATTTCCGCCCGCTCCCGGCCGCCGGCGGTCCTCTCCGTCCTTCCCGAGTCCTCCCGGTACTTTTCCGTCCTGGCCGCGGGAAGCCTGGAGCAGGTCCGGGACGCGGCCCTCCCCCTCCTGGGGGCCGAGGAAACCTGGAGGCAGGCGGATGCCGCATCCAAGGCCGCCCTGGGCATGGGCCTGGAGGACCTGCTCCTGTCCTGGTCCGGGGACGAGTTGGGGGCCTTCGGCCTTTCGGACCGGACCGAGCCCGTGTTCTTCCTGAAGGTCCGGGACGAGGCCCGAAGGCGCAGGGTCTTCCAGGAGGCCTTCCAGAGCGGCACCCTGGGGGAAGACTCCGCCGCGGTCCTGGACGGGATCCGGGTGCCCCGGATCGTCTTCCCCTGGTACATCCGGGCCCTCCTCGACGCCGCGGGCGCGGACGTCCCCCAGCCCTACTTCCTCGTGGAGGACGGCTACCTCCTCGTCTCGACCTCCGCGGAATCCCTGGTCTCCGCGGCCCGGGAAGCCCGGGCGGGGAAGACCCTGCCCCGGACGGATTCCTGGCGCCGGGTCTCCGCCGGGATCCCCGCGGACGCCGCGGCCATGATCTACTATTCCCTGGACCGGAGCGTCCCCTTCTTTCTCCGGGGAACGGGCCCCCTGGCGGAATTCCTCCGCCGCTACGGCGAGGGCACGGCCTCGATCCGCTTCGGGGACGGCCGGATGAAGCTGGCCCTCTCCGCGGTCGCCCTGGGCGGCCGGGGCACCCGGGACCTCCCCGGCTTCCCCCTCCGGACGGAACGGCGCCCCGTCGGGGGCATGGAGGCCGGCCGGGGCCCGGACCGCAGGGTCCGGCTCTACTGGATGGAGGAGGGCGGCACCCTGGTTTCCTACCTCCCCGCCTCGGGGATCCGGAAGGCCCTGAGCCTGGACGACTCGGGCCACTTCGTCCTGGAGACCCTGCCGGACGGCACCGTGGCGGCGGTATGGGCGGTCTCCCGCAGGGGCACCGTCTGGAGGCTGGACCCGGATCTCGCGGCCTCGGAGGGCTTCCCGCGAGCCACCGGGGCCCGGCCGGCTGCGGCCCCGACCCTGGCCCCGGATCCCGAGGCCAAGGGCACCTCCCCGGCCCTCCGGCTCCTCGTCCCCCTCCGGGACGGGGGGATCCTCACCGTATCCTCCTCCGGGACCGAGGGCTCCCTGCCGGTCACCTTCGAGGATCCCGTGTCCGTCCCGATCTCCCGCTGGAACGGATTCCTTGGAATCTACCCCAAGAGCTTCGACGGGACCCTCTGGATCCTGGACTCCGGCGGCCAGGCCCTCCCGGGCTGGCCCGTCGCCCTCCCCGGGATCGGATACGGATCCCCGGTGCTCGCCCCCCTGGGATCCTCCTTCCGGGCCGCCTTCCTGACCCAGGCCGGCACTCTCTCCTGCTGGAACGACCGGGGCGAGCCCGTCCCGGGATTCCCCGTCGACCTGGAGGGAGTCTTCTACGGCACCCCGATCTTCGCGGCGGACGCCTACTGGGCGGTCTCCGAGTCGGGGACCCTCTACCGGGTGGGCCTGGACGGACGCCGGACCCGGACCGACGTCCGGGGCCTGGGAAGCCGGGAACCCGTGCTCGCGGCGCGTGACGTGGACGGGGACGGACGGCCGGAAATCTTCGTGTCCGGGGACGGCAACGCCCTGTACGGCTTCGATGCGGACCTGGAGCCCCTGACGGGGTTCCCCGTCCAGGGAACGGGACGGCCCGCCTTCGCGGACCTGAACGGGGACGGCCGCCCGGAACTGGTTTCCGCGGGGGTGGACGGAACCGTCCGGGCCGTCACCTTCCAAGCTCCCTGATCCCTAGGAGGCCCCCATGAGCCCTGCCCGAACCACGGCCCGCCCGACCCGTCGGCCTTCCCGCACCTGTCCGGGGGCACCCGCTCCGCAGTCTTTCCCGGCCGCCCTGCGGGCCTGTCTGGCGGCCCTGGCCGCCGGGGCCCTGCTGGCCTCCTGCGCGACGGTCCAGAGGGACCTGACCGTGGAGCGCTTGCCCGAGGACGGATACGCCGTCCTGGATTCCCATGAACGGGATCTGGTGCTCCTGGAAGCCCAACCGGATCGGGCGGCCCTGGATGCCCTCCGGTCCCGCCTGGCCGAGACCGGCTCCCGCCCCGTCCTGGAGCGGACCTGGTCGGCGCGTCTGGCCGCCCTGGCCGGCCGGGCCGCCCTGCTGGCCCAGGACCGGCCCGTCGCGGACCGGGAACTCCGGAAGGCCCTCTCCCTGAACCCCGCGGACGAGGTCGCCCGGGTCCTGGAGATCCGGCTTGAGCGAAATGCCGACAAGCGGAAGGCCCTCCTGGAGGAGGCCCTGAAGACCGCGGAGACCCAGGTCCGCCTCCGGGCCGAGCTGGGCCGGATCCTCCTGGCCGAGGGGCGGTACGCCGAAGCCCTGGCCGCTTTCGACGCCTCCCTGCCCTTCCTCCCGGAGCCCTACGAAGCGGTCTACGGGGCGGAGCGTCGCCGGGCCCTGGCCCTCCGGGACGCCTCGGCGCCCGCGGGATCGGCCCTGCTCTCCGACCGGCCCGTATCCCTCCAGGACCTGGCCGCCCTGGTCCAGGCGGAGAGTTCCCTGGTCGACTTCCTGACCGGCGGCAAGGACTGGGCCCCCGGCATCCTCTTCGAGCGCCTTCGGGCCGGAGGTTTCTACCCCGATCCCGCGGCCCCGGGTACCGCGGCCGCGCGCCGGGGGGAGGCGGCCTTCCTGCTCTGGCACCTGGCGGCGAACCGGAGGAACGACCGATCCCTCCTGCGCAGGTATTCCGACCGGTACCGGGCTCGGCCGAACCCCGCGAGCCCTGTCCCGGACGTGCCCCTGGAGGCCCCCTGGTTCGACTCGGTCCTGGGCTGCGTGGAGCGGGAGATCATGGAACTGCCGGACGGCCGGAACTTCCGCCCCCTGGATCCGGTCTCCGGTCTCGAGTTCTACCGCTGGCTCCGCCGAGCCGCGGACCTTTGATCCGGAGAGAGGGAAGGCGGCCGTGTACCTGCGGGAACTGACCCAGAGCGTGTCCGCCCTGAAGGGGGCGGGTCCTTCGGTCTGCGCCCGGCTGGCCCGGCTGGGGGTGTACACCGTGGCGGACCTCCTTCTCAGGGCGCCCCGGGCCTACGAGGACCGCTCCCGGGCCGTGCCCTTCCGGGAGGCCCTGCGGACCGGCCTCCCGGCGAACACGGTGGGGGTGGTGACCGCCCACGACTGGTTCGGCTACGGCCGGACCCGGACCCTCAAGATCCTGGTGGACGACGGGACCGCCGTCGCCGCCCTGGTCTGCTTCAACCGGGCCTTCCTGGCGGACCGCCACCCCGTGGGCTCCCGGTCCCGGGTCACCGGAAACCTGGCCCTCCGGTTCAACGAGCTCCAGGCCGCCTCCTTCGAAATAGAGGCGGCCGCGGAGGGACAGGGCCCCGAGGCGGGGGTCCTTCCCGTCTACCCCCTCACGGACGGCTTGGCCCAAGGTACCGTCCGGAAGCTCGCGGCCCGGGCCCTGGCCGAGTACGGCCGCCGGGTGGAGGACGAGGTGCCGGTCCGGATCCGGGAGCTCCGGGGCCTGCCGCCCAAGGCCCGGGCCTTGGAGGACCTGCACGCCCCGGGCGACCCGGAGGCCGCGGAGCACGCCCTCCGTGCCCTGGCCTACGAGGAGCTCTTCTACCTCCAGGTCCTGGTGCGCCGCAGGGCCGCCGCCCGGGCGGAGCGCCCCGCGGACCGGTCCGCGGGCCCCCCGGCCCGGGCGGGGCTCCGCCCCCGGCTCCTGGAGCGCCTCCCCTTCCGCCTTACCGCGGACCAGGAGAAGGTGGCCGCCGAGATCGCCGCGGACATGGAAAAGCCCCGCCCCATGGCGCGCCTCTTGCAGGGGGACGTGGGCTCGGGTAAGACCCTGGTCGCCTTCCTGGCGGCCCTGAAGGCCGTCGAGTCCGGGGGGCAGGCGGCCCTGATGGCCCCCACGGAGCTCCTGGCCCGGCAGCACGCCCAGACCGCCGCCCGGCTCCTGGAGCCCCTGGGGGTGCGCCTGGCCTTCCTGACCGGCAACCTCCGGGACGCCTCCCGCCGTCCCCTCCTGGCGGCCCTGGCCGCGGGGGAGGTGGACTTCGTCCTGGGGACCCACGCCCTCTTCTCGGAGGACGTGGAGTACCGGCGCCTGGCCCTGGCGATCGTGGACGAGCAGCACCGCTTCGGGGTGCTCCAGCGCCTGGCCCTGTCCCGCAAGGGCGGCGCACCGGACCTGCTCATGATGACCGCCACTCCCATACCGCGGACCCTGGCCCTGACGGTCTACGGGGACCTGGAGGTTTCCACCATCCGGACGATGCCTCCGGGCCGGAAGCCCGTGGTCACCCACCTGGCCCGGCACGGCAACGAGGCCAAGGTCTACGAGTTCGTTCGGAAGGAGCTGACGGAGGGACGGCAGGCCTACTTCGTCTACCCCCTGATCTCCGGCAGCGAGGCCGGGTCGCTCAAGGACGCCGAGGCCATGGCCCGGCACCTGGCCGAGGAGGTCTATCCCGGGATTCCCGGAGGCCTCATCCATTCGAGGTTGCCGGACGAGGAGAAACGCTCCGTCATGGAGGCCTTCACCCGGGGCGGGCTGCGGTACCTGGTCGCCACCAGCGTGGTCGAGGTGGGCGTGGACGTGGCTGCGGCCACCTGCATGGTGGTCGAGCACGCGGAGCGCTTCGGCCTGGCGGCCCTGCACCAGCTCCGGGGCCGGGTGGGCCGGAGCGAGGCCCAGTCCTACTGCTTCCTGGTCTATTCCCGGGACCTCTCGGAGGAGGGAAAGCGCCGTCTCAAGGCCATGAAGGAGACCACGGACGGGTTCGCCCTGGCGGAGGAAGACCTGCGCATCCGGGGTCCCGGCGAGATCGCGGGCATCGCCCAGTCGGGCTCCCTGCGGCTGGCCTTCGCGGATCCGGTCCGGGACGCGGACCTCCTGGAAACCGCCCGCCTGGACGCCGCCGGGATCGTGGACCGGGATCCGGGCCTTTTGGAGCCGGAGCACCGGGTGATCCGGGAGGTCCTGGATCGGGCCAACCCCTTCCCTGCGGAGAGCTCCGGAGCCTAGGAGCCTGTCGGACTTGTGGATTTTTAGCACCGATAGGCGCTAAAAATCCCGATTATTCGGCTCCTAGGAGTTTGTCGCGGGCGCCGACTCGGGCTTATCCCTCCCGGCGGTACACCAGGCCCGAGAAGCCGTCCCGTTTCCGCTCGAAGGCTCGGGTCCAGCCCGAAGGCTTGCGGCGGTCGAAGCGCCCGGCCTCGGTGGGGCGGCCGACCATCACGAAGGCCGACCCGGGGGCGGCGGACCGGGAAGCCCGTTCCCAGATAGGACCGATCCAATCGAACTCGGGGACCGGGTCCGGGAACTCCACGATCAGGTCGAAACCGCCCTCGAACGATTCCCCGGTTTCCAGTCCGTCGGATTCCGAGAGCTCCGGGGAAAAGCCCGCGGCGGCCAGGTTCCGGCGGGTCGCGGCGGTCTGCAGGCAGTCCCGGGAGACCAGCCGGAGTCTCTCGACCCCGAATCTTCCGCAGAGGTACAGGGCGAGATGGCCCGGTCCGGGATTCCCGATCGACACGCGCCGGATCACGGCATCCCCGGCGGCACGGGCGCAGAGCCCCGCGGCCAGGACCGCGGCGTAGGAGGGGGTATCGAAGTCCGGAAGCCCCCAGTACCCGGACAGAGGGTACCGGATCCCCGCCAGCTCGAAGGCCGAGCGGCAGCGCTCGTACACGGCCAGCTCGTCGGCCGCGGGGGGAAGCTCCGTCCCCCGGCCCCCGGCGATCACCGTATGCCCGGGTCCCGCCTCCTCCTCATGGATCTCCGCCCCCGAGGCCAGGGCCGCTGCCCGGACCGCCGGGGCGATGGGATTCACCACCACCAGGGCGAAACGGCCGTCCTCGGAGAGAGCGGACGGGAGGCGCCGCACGAAGTCCTCGATGACCGGGGGCCCGGCCTTGGCCGGAACGTTGGAGACGATCCGGTCGAAGCGGCGGCCCGCCAGGCCGGCCAGGGTCAGGCCCGTCCCCCAGGACGCGGGCTCAAGGCCGTTGGCCCGGGCGTTGCGCGCCGCGAAGGCCGCGGCCAGGGCGTCCCGGTCCCGGAAATGGATCTCCGAGCCCGGCGACGCCGAGCCCAGGGCGATCCCCAGGATCCCGACCCCGCAGCCCAGGTCCAGGAGTGACCGGGCGCCCTCCGCGAACCTCGAGCGTGCCAGGACCTTGAGCAGGAGCCTCGTTCCCCGGTCGATGTCGAAGGAGCTGAACAGGGCGTGGGACAGGTCCAGCCTGAGCTCCCGGCCGGAATAGCGGAAGGAGACGGATTTATGGATGTAGGGGTCGAGGGAAGGGAGTCGGGCGGGGGACGCGAACGGTTCAATCATGTCCAAGGGCTATTTCGGTATTCCGTGAATTGGTGAATTGTGAATAGGTGAATGGGAATGAAAGGTTGAGGAGCGAAGCCATGTCCGGGCATGCCTTCTGCCTGTCCAACCCCATTCACCCATTTACATATTCACCTATTCACCTAAGTATTCACCCTCTCCTGGTACTCGTTGGTCTCGGTGTTGACCAGGATCTTCTCGCCCTGCTTGATGAACAGGGGAACCCGCACCACCAGGCCCGTCTCGCAGACCACGGGCTTGGTCGCCCCGGAGACGGTGTCGCCCCGGACGTAGTTCTCGCTTTCCGCCACGGTGAAGACCATCTTGTAGGGGATCTTGATGTCGATGGCCTCGCCCTCGTAGAAGAGGATCGAGTAGGTCTCCCCCTCCTGGAGGTAGAACTTCTTGTCCTCGTGGCCCGGGAAGGGGATGAAATACTGCTCGAAGGACTCGTTGTTCATAAATATGTAGTTTTCGGCGTCCGAGTACTGGTATTGGCAGTCGATCAGGTCGACCTGGGCGTCCTCGACCTCGTCCTGGGTCTTGATGGTCTGGGTGACCACGTTGCCGTTCCGCATGTTCTTGGCCTTGACCCGGGCGAAGGCGGCCCCCTTGCCCGGGTTGACGAACTCCCGGTCCACGACGATGTGGGGATGGCTGTTGATGAGCAGGACGCTGCCCTTGGCTATGTCTCCGCCTCGGATCATGATGTACCTCTCGGATTGCGGCTCCGGGCCTGCGGGAATTAGGACGGGGCCGGGTTTACATGGGATGGACTGCCCACGGTCCCCGGCTCGGTGCCGGGATTCCACGGGGACACAGCACTATGGCAAATTCGCCCGGTTTTGTAAAGCCGGCTCCTGCTAGAGGGCCGCGGCGACCACCCGGTTCCTGCCGGCCTGTTTGGCCGCGTACAGGGCCTTGTCCGCGGCCCGGATCAGTTCGAAGGGTCCCAGGGCCGAGGGCAGCGCGCAGGAATACCCCAAACTGATGGTGACCCTAATCTCGACGCCTTCGTGCACGAAGGCGGTATCCTCCACAGCCTTCCGGATCCGCTCGCAGTAGGCCGCAGCCTCCCCGGAACTCCGGGCGTTCAGGATGACCGCGAACTCCTCCCCCCCGTAGCGCCCGACGATGTCGCCGTCCCGGCCGGAACGGAGGATCAGCCCCGCCGTCTCCTTCAGGACCGTATCCCCGGCCTGGTGTCCGAAGGTGTCGTTGACGGACTTGAAGTGGTCGATGTCCATCATGACGAAGCAGACGGGACGGTCGTCCCGCCGGCTCCTCCGGATCTCGAAGTCCAGGAACTCCTCGATCTTCGCGTGGTTATAGAGGCCCGTCAGGCTGTCCCGGGCCGCGCTCTCCTTCAGGAGGCCCTCCCGGTCCCTCACCGCCTTGGCCATCCGGTTGAAGGTGTCCACGAGGTTGTCCAGTTCGGTGTTCGTCCGGGGAGCCTGGACCTCCGGGTACTCCCGCTCCTCCAGGGTTCCCGCGGCTTCGGCCAGGGCCCGGATGGGGCGTATCAGCCGGGCGCTCAAGGCGTAGGCCAGGACGAGCTGGAGCACCAGGAGCCCGGCGGCGAACTGGGCGAAGAACTCCAGGAGGCGGGTGATGGGCAGGTAGGCCTGGTCGCTGCGGAGCTCCACCACCATGCCCAGGTTCAGGCGGGGACACCAGCCGTAGGCTCCGATGACGGTCCGCCCCGACTCGCCGCGGTACTTGGCGACTCCCTCCCTCCGGGCGACGGCCTCCCGTACCGCGAGGTTGTCCAGCACGGGGCCCTCCTCCGCGGTATCCGCGGGGGATCGGAAATCCGCCTCGGACGAGGCGGCCACCAGCCTCCGCTCCGGATCGGTGATGTAGACGGAGCCCAGGCTGCCCAGCCCCATGCTCTCCACGATGCGGACCAGGTCGGCCAGAAGGACCGTCCCCGCCAGGACGCCCCGGATCTCCCCCCGATACCGCAGGGGACGGCTGACCGCGAAGGCGTACCTCCCCGTCAGGCGGTTGCGGAAGACCCCGGAGACGAAGGCCCTTCCCTCCCGGGCCGCCTGGAAGTAGTCCCGGTCCGCCAGGCTCACCTTCCGGGCCGGGGGGCCGGATCGCCCGAACACCACATTCCCCTCCAGGTCCAGGAGGAGGGCATCCGAGAAGGAGTCCTTGGCTTCCAGGAGAGCCTTGAAGCGGTCGTGCGCGTCCGGGGCCAGGGGGGTCCCGGCCCGCTCCGCGTCGGATTCCAGGATCGAGGCCATCCATGCTATGTCGCTCTCCCGCTCGGCCAGCCAATCCTGCAAAGCCAGCATGACCGCGTCCCGGTAGAACCCCGCAAGCCCCGTCTCCCGGGTCTCGATTGCGGACTTGGTCCGGAAGTAGATTCCCGCCACCATGAAGGCGAAGATGAAGACGGTGAGCACGGCGAGAACGAGGAACTGCTGCCGGAAGAGCCGGCTCCGGAACATCGATTTCATGGCCTTCGCAGGGCTCCCTCGTTCTCCGCCAGGATATCCGCGAAGGGATAGGGCAGTAGCCGGGACAGGTCGCGCTCCCCGGTCAAGGCCAGGACGAAGCGGTCGAAGCCCATCGCCACCCCGGAACAGGGGGGGAAGCCCGAGAACAGGTCGGGATACCCCGCGTCCACCCGATGCGGCACACGGGCGGTCCGTTTCCGTTCCGACTCCCGCTCAAAGGAAGCCCGGACGGCCCCGGGATCGGAGGCCTCGGTGTAGCAGTTGCAGAGCTCCATCCCCCCCGCGTAGAGCTCCCACCGGTCCTTCCAGGGGGTTCCGGGTATGTCCGCGGCCAGGCACTCGATCTGCGCCGGATAGCGCTCCAGGACCAGGGGGGCGTCCGCGGGGAGGGAGGGCTCCACCAGGCTCAGGAAGACCTGGTTGAAGGCGTCCTCCCAGGAGGCCTCGAGGGGGACCAGGAGTCCCTTGCCGCGTCCTGCCTCCACCAGGGCTCCCCGGTCCTGGAGGGCTTCCAGGTCCAGGCCCGCGAGCTCCCGAAAGGCCTCGGCCATGGTCATCCGGCGGAAGGGCGGACGCGCCCAGGCCGGCGTATCGGGACCGGCGCAGCGCCGGAACAGCTCCTCCGTGAGCTGTCGGGAATCCCCGGAATCCGCCCCGACGGTGTAGTACTCCAGCATCGTGAACTCCGGGTTGTGCAGGCGGCCCAGGGACTCGGAATTGCGGAAGCATTTGCACACCTGGAAGACGCTGCGCCGGAGCCGGGCGATCAGGGGCTTCATCCAGACTTCCGGGGAGGGGACCAGCCAGAGGTCCATGCGACCCAGGAAGGGGTTGTCGTACTCGGTGCGGAAGACCTCCAGGCAGGATTCCGGGATCAGGGCCGGGGCGAGGGCCGGGGTATCCGTCTCCAGGTAGCCGCGCCCGAGGAAGAAGGCCCGGGTTTCCGTGAGGATCCTCGAGCGTTCCTCGAGAAGTCTCGTGTCCATGCGTTCCGCCCCGGAGTCCCGAACCGCGGCTAGACGCCGGCGGCGGCGGGTTCCGCGGCGCGGAGGACTTCCATGTCCTCGGAGTTGAAGATCCGGTCGATGTCCAGGAGGATGACGAAGCCCTCGTCCCGCTTGCCGACACCCCGTATGAACTCCGTGGCCAGCCGGGTCCCGAATTTCGGGGCGGGTTCCACGCTCCCGGCCTCGATCTCCACGACCTCGTGGACCGCGTCCGCCAGGGCCCCCACGACGACGGGACCCTCCGGCCCCTCCACCTCCATCACGATGATGCTGGTGTCCTTGGTGACCGGGGTCTCGGGCATCCCGAACTTGAGGCGGAGGTCTATGACGGGAACTCCCATGCCGCGAAGGTTGATGAGGCCCTTCATGTACTCCGCGGTCTTGGGCAGTTTGGTGATCTTGGTGTGTTCCAGGACTTCCCGGACCTTGGCGACGCCGATGGCGTACTGCTCGCCTTCCAGGGTGAAGGTCAGGTACTGGTTGGCTGTGGTTCCTTCCATGACGGTTCGCCTCCTAATCTTAGAGTTTATCGGTACGGACCGGCGGAGTCAAACCTGACCGGACCCGTGCAGTTTTCCCCGGGAATCCCGGGCCAGTCGGGCATTCCTCCGGATCAGGCTCGGGCCGAGCCAGGAAAGCCCCAGGGCGGTCCCCCGGAACCGGGACTTCAGATCCGGATCCCGGGCCGCCAGGATGGCCTCGGGCTCCAGGCCCCGGCCCAGGGGTCCCGCGGATGCCTCCCGCACGACCCCCGGCCGGAACCGGGGGCAAGCGGCCAGGCAGAGGTCGCACCCGTACAGGATGCCCCGCCAGGCTTCCGCGATCGCCGGGGGCACGGGTCCCTCCGCCCCGGCCCAGTGCTGCAGGCATAGGGATCGGTCGATGCCCCCTTCCCTGCGGACCGCCCCGGTCGGGCAGGCCCGGACGCACTCCTCGCAGCCCCCGCACTCGGAGCCGGGTTCCCCGGAAGCCGGGGAACCCGGATGCTTCGACAGGGTTCCGGCGGAAGGGTCCGGCTCGAAGGGCAGGATGAGGACCCCCAGGACGCAGCCCGGTCCGGCCCGCCTCTCCAGGATCAGGGTGTTCCGGCCCACGGGCCCCAGCCCCGCGGCGAGCGCCAGGGGTTTTTCCGGCAGACGGGAGTTCACCGCGATCCGGAAGGAGTTCCGGGTGCCGGCGGCCGCGAGCCCCGCGGCACGGCCGGCCGCGGCCAGGATGTCCGAGAGTTCCCGGTACCAGTGGGCCCGGGCGAACCAGCCCAGGGCCGCCAGGGGCCGGCCGTCCCGGTCCCGGAAATATTCTTCGTCCAGGGACCCCGAGGGGCTGCCCGTCGTGTCGTAGTGCAGGGCCGCGGCCAGGGCGCCCCGGGCGGAGTCCAGGCCGTAGGACCCCCGGACGGCGGCCGGCACACCCTCGAGGGCCCCGGCCAGGCGGATGCCGTCCAGGAAGCCGAAGGACAGGACGCCCCGGGTCACGAGGGTGTCGGCGAGGACGCGGGTGAGGGCGCTGTCGGGACCGCCGGGGGCATTCACGGCCGGAGGGGGGGCCGGGTCAGCGGAGGGCCTGGGCGGCCTTCCGGGCCTTCTCGATCTTCTGCATCTTGCGGTAGTACTCGGTCTGCTTCTCCACCTCGGTCACGTCGGAAAGCTGGATCTTGTTGTCCGCCACCTTGACCTTGCTGTTCTCCAGGAGCTTGTGCATCACCATGTTGCCCTCCCCGAGGGGCAGGCCCACCATGTTGATCAGCTCCTTGGGTCCGAAGTCGAAGACGTAGGAGGCCCCGGGCTTCAGGGGCACCCGGTTCTTCTCCAGCTGGATGAGGAGGGCGTCGTACATCCGGCCCAGGGGATCCGCGATGAGGGTGTTGGCCAGCTGCTTGTAGATGAACCAGATCCGCTCGGCCAGGAGGGTCGTCAGGCGGGTGACGATCTGGGGCTGGGTCTGGACCATCCGCTCGAAGTTGGCCTTGTTGACCGCCAGGAGGTAGGCGTCCTCGAAGGCGATGGCGCTGGCGCTGCGGGGCTTGTTCTCCAGGATGGCCATCTCCCCGAAGATGTCCCCGGTCTTGAGCACCGCGAGGAGGACCTCGTTGTTGTCCACGATCTTGGTGATCTTCACGGAACCCTTCTGGATGATGTAGAGCTCCGAGCCCGTCATCCCCTCGGAGAAGATCATGGTGTCCTTGGGGTAGAAGCGGTTGAACTCCTCGTTGGACCCGTCCAGGTAGACCGCCTTGGAGTAGGGGGCGATCTTGCCCATCCGCTCCCGGGCGACCGCCACGTGGGGACCGTTCGGGCAGAACTTGAGGTACTGGTGGTAGGCGTAGAAGGCCTGGTTGTACTGGCTCTGCTTGGCGTAGTACTCCGCCACCCGGAAGAGATGGGAGGGGTCCGCCTCCGCCGTATTCTTGAGGGTCAGGCGGGTCAGGGCCTCGTCCAGGTAGCGCATCCGCTTGGAGAAGGCCATGATGATCTTCATGGCCACGGGGGTGTTCTTCTCGATGAGGGTCCCGTACTGTTCCCGGGCCACGGAGATGAGGATGCAGTCGGTCACCGCCTGGGCGGTCTCGATGTGGCTGTGGTTGGACATGGTGGACACGACGCCGAAGAAGTCGCCGGGGCCGTAGATGTTGCCCCCCTCCTCCTCCACCACCTCCACGTCCTTGGACACCCGGACCTTGCCCTGACGGATGATGTAGAAGCGGTCGGCGCTCTGCTTGCCTTCCACAACGATGTATGAGTCTTTTTTAAAACTTACGAATGTCAGCTGGAGAGGACTTTCCATCCCGCCTTCCGTATGACTGAGCTGTCTGGGCTAAAGTATAGATACCCCCGAATGACCTGTCAATTGCGCGAGGTGCCCGGGCGCAAGCGCCCGGACACCTCGCGGCAACGAAGCCCTGCGGGCTTCGTCGAATTTCAGGTACGGGTCAGGCCTCCGCGGGGACAGGGAAGCGCCTGGTCAAGCCCAGGACTTTCTCCGCGACGGCCGCCAGGACCTTCTCGTCCCCCTTGGACTTGAGGACCTCCACGATGAACCCGGCGATCTGGCGCATCTCGGCCTCCTTCATGCCCCGGGTGGTCACCGCGGGGCTGCCCACCCGGATGCCCGAGGTGATGAAGGGGCTCTTCTGGTCGAAGGGGATCCCGTTCTTGTTGACCGTGATGTTCGCGGCGTCCAGCCAGGTCTCCGCCTCCTTGCCCGTGATGCCCAGGGGTGAGAGGTCCACCAGCATGAGGTGGTTGTCCGTGCCGCCGGACACGATCCGGGCCCCGCCCTCCGCGAGGGAGGAGGCCAGGACCTTGGCGTTGGCCACCACCTGGCGGATGTAGTCCTTGAAGGAGGGCTCCAAAGCTTCTTTGAACGCGACGGCCTTGCCCGCGATCACGTGCATGAGGGGGCCGCCCTGGATGCCCGGCATGACCATCCCGTCCAGGACCTCGGACCACTGCTTGGGCCGGCCGCTCTTGGGAGCCACGGCCCCGATGGTGTTCTCCCGGTCCTTGCCGATCAGGATCATCCCGCCCCGGGGACCCCGGAGGGTCTTGTGGGTGGTGGTGGTGGTGAAGTCCGCCAGGGCTACCGGGGACGGATGGTACCCCGCGGCCACGAGGCCGGCGATGTGGGCCATGTCCACCATCAGGAAGGCCCCGACCTCGTCCGCCACGGCCCGGAATTTCTGGAAGTCCAGGACCCGGGAGTAGGCGGAGGCGCCGGCGATGATGAGCCGGGGCTTGGATTCCCGGGCGATCCGGGCCAGCTCGTCGTAGTCGATGGTCTCGGTGTCCGGGTTCACCCCGTACCGGACCACCTTGTACTGCCGGCCCGAGAAGGAGACCGGGGCCCCGTGGGTCAGGTGGCCGCCGTGGGCCAGGTCCATGCCCAGGATCACGTCCCCGTGGTTCAAGGCGGCGTAGAGGACCCCCATGTTGGCCTGGCTGCCGGAATGGGGCTGGACGTTGGCGTGGTCCGCCCCGAAGAGGACCTTGGCCCGATCCCGGGCGAGGTCCTCGGCCATGTCCACGAACTCGCAGCCGCCGTAATAACGCTTGCCGGGGTAGCCCTCGGCGTACTTGTTGGTCAGCACCGAACCGACGGCCTCCATCACGGCGGGGCTCGTGTAGTTCTCGCTGGCGATGAGCTCCAGCTTTTCCCTCTGGCGCCTTCGCTCCAGGCTCATGGCCTTCCAAAGCTCGGGATCGTACGACTCGATATGGGACATGTGCACTCCTTTTTTAACGGGACCGCGCCGCCCCGGATCTCGCCGGGATCAGTACACCCCCGTGACTTCCAAATCGCTCCAGAACGAGCTGTAGGCCTCCAGCTTGCCGGACGCCTCCTCGTACAGGTCCTGGAGGGCGTACTGCCTCTCCTTGACCGCCGTGCGTCCGCCGGGGGTCATGGGCGCCAGCTCGACGACCCCCCGCGATATCGCCAGCCTCCGGTTGTCCAGGTTCCCGAAGTACTTGGCCCTGTCCTCGATGGGCGCGTCGAAGCCCGGTATCTGGGCCCCGGATCCCAGAACCGGATCCACGGGCACCCAGCCCAGGCCGTACAGGTAGTACTCCGTCCAGAAATGCCGGAAAACCCTCCGGTCGTTCCCGATCAGGAATCCGGATACGGGCAGGGCGGGCACGCCCCCGGCACGGAGCAGGGCGCAGTACAGCATGGCCATGGAGTAGGCGTCCGCGGTCTTGTCCTTCCAGGCGTCCAGGGGGGCCTCGTGGACATGGTCGGCGGTGTACTTCACTTCCTTAAGGAGCATAGAATACAACGCTTCCGCGATCCTGTGGGGATTTCTTTCGCGCCCGATCGCCTTCCGGGCCGCCGCGGCCAGGGTCGGATCCCCGGACGGGATCCGTCCGTCCGGGGCGGTGTACCGGGCGTAGAGAGCCGGGGCGGGTTCCGGAGGCAACCGTACTGCGTCCGCCCGGACGTCCGTGCTCACGGCATAGACCTGGGCGATGTACCCTTGGGACACCGTCACCGGGACGTCCGTCCGAAGGTCCCGGAGGCGGTAGATGGCCACCCCTCGGTAATCGGGAACTATGGGCACGTGGGACTGGGAGAGGACCCGGACCCCCCGCTGGCTGGCGGATTCCACGGGCCGGGGGATCCAGAGGTAGAGCTCGTTCTCCCCCGAAGCCTTCACCTTGGTCAGGCTCACGAAGTAGGAGACCGCGTAGGTCCTCCGGTCGTGGAAGACCTTGGTCCCCGGCCCCCCCTCCACCCGGAAGAAGACGGCGTCGCTGGCTCCCTTTTCCGTCAGGACCCGGACCCCGCCGGAGGCGGCCCCGTCCGGGACCCGAACCCGGATCTCCTTGTCGGTCCAGGATTCGTAGGCCAGGGAGAGCTCCTCCGCCCGGGCGAAGGCGGAAACCTGCTCGGGTCCCGGATTGGAGAAGCCCGAATCCCCGGTCCAGGCGAATTCCACCCTGCCCTCGCCCCGGTTGGCCCCGAAGTTGAGGCCCGAGATCGTGAGCAGGGAGCCCACGGTCCCCTGGGCCGCGGACAGTCCCTCGATCGCGGGACCGGACTTGGACGCCAGGAGCCCCTGGGGGCGGAGAGGAAGCCGGTCCCGGTTCATGAACAGCCGGGGGCGGCTGCGACCGCTCCGGGTCTGCACGTACACGAGCCCGGAGCTCACGGTCACCGGCACCCGCAGTTCGACCAGCCGATCGTTCCAGGACAGGTAGGAGGAGGCCGTGGGCGCCACCCCCGCGATCTCGACCCGGCTCTCCCCCCGCTCCTGCCCGAAGTTGCGCCCCACGACCCGCACCACGCCGCCGGGCTCCCCGATCGAGGGATCCAGAGCGACGATCACGGGCCGGGACCGCTCCGCGAGCAGGAGTTTCAGGGCGACGCCGGCCCCCGCGGCCAGGACGGCCGCCAGGGCAAGGGTTACCAGGCGCGCGCCCCGCTTGCGGTCGAGGCCGGCCGGGGAGGGCTTGCTCATGGAGTCTTGGGAGCTTCGGAAGCCTGGGCCGCGGGGGGGGCGGGCATCTGATACGGCTGGACGACGATGACCACCCTCAAGGGGGCCTTCCCCTTGCCCTCCCCGAGGGGATAGAAGGCCACGGGCTCCCCGAAGGCTACTTTGAGGGTATTGAGGGTCGTATGGTAGTGGACGGAATCCTTGTCCTTGATCCAGACCTGGGCCTGGGTCACCAGCATGAGCCCCTCCGGCCCCTGGTAGGGTGTCACGTGGATCAGGACGGCCAGGGATTCCCCGACCAGCTTGACGGACACCGCCGAGCCCGGGAGGGTCGACTTCACTTCCCGGGCTTCCCATGCGGGCGCCGTGGGGCTCTCGGGGACCTGGGTGTGCACCGTCACCGTGAGGGCCTTGTCCCGGAGGGCTTCCGGGATGCCCGGGGTCGATTGGGCGTGCACGGAGGAGACGGCTACGCTCAGGGCCAGCATCGCCATGCCCGGGAAGGCGCCCCAGGCCGGCCGGGACCGGGGAAGGGTCATTTTCCGCCCTCTAGGATCATGGGAGCCAGGTCGGGGGCCTTCATGAAGACCGGTTTGCCGAAGGATTCCAGGCCCGCCCCCGGGGGAAGCTGGACGGTGACGGTGATGCGGGAATCCTGGGACTCCAGGAATTGCAGCACGGATTCCATGGCCGTGGCCTGGTTCGGCGCCGGGGTCAGTTCGGAGGCGGCGAAGACGGCCATCCGGAGGGCGGAGTTCTCGCGCCGGGAGGTGACGACCAGGGTGGAAAGGACCGCGAAGGCCAGCATCGCGGCGGCGGCCACGGGGAGGGGCACCGCGAACCGGGCCCTCCAGAGGGGATCGAATCGGCGGCGGCGGGAGGTTTCGACCAGGCGGCTCCAGACGGCCTCCCGGGCGGCATCGGGATCGGGGCCCTTCGTTTCGGACAGCCCGTCCGAAACGGACCGGTACTCCCGAACGATCCGGGAACACGGTTCGCAGGATTCAAGATGCTTCAGAACCTTCTCGTTCCACGGGGACGGAACCTCTCCGTCCGCGAACGCGGAGAGAATCTGGCGGTCAGGACACATCCCGGTTACCCTCCCGGAACAGGGAAAGGAGCGCTTCCCGGGCCCGGAACACCCGGACCTTCACGTTCCCCTCGCTGATACCCAATACCCTGCCGATTTCCTTGTAGTTCAACAGACCGTATTCCTTCAGTACGAGCACCATTCGGAGGTTCTCCGGCAGCATCTCGAGCTTTTCCTTCACTTCCTCCGCGGTGAACCGCCGGAGGGTCTCGTCTTCGGCGGACGAGGATTCCTCGTCGGACTCCCGGAAGTACCGCTCGTATGCCCTGGCTTCCCGCCCCTTCCGCTTGGCCCAATTGAGGGCGTTGTTCTTGACGACCCGGATGAGCCAGTACTTGGCGTCATCCTGGGAAGGGAAGGGAATACTCTTCTGCATCAGCCGTTCGAAAGAGTCGTGCACTACGTCCTGCGCGGCCTCCTCCGAACCGGTGATGCGGTACGCTATCCGGTAGAGCAGGGTGAACGCCGCGTCGTAGAGCGCGCGAATCCGCTCCGGGCCGAACCCTTCCTCCCTGTTAAACAAAACCCCGCTCACGATCGTTACAGGGCCTTCACGAGAGCTTCCAGGTGGTGCCGGAGGGGCCGTCCGTCAGGAGAACCCCCTCGGCCTTCAGTTCGTCCCGGATCGCGTCCGCCCGGGCCCAGTCCTTGGCCTTCTTGGCCGCGGCGCGCTCCGCGATGCGGCGCTCGATCTGGGCGGCCCGCTCGGGAGAGGCCGCCTTCTCCTCCGGGGCGGCTTCCGCGGCTTCCCGCAGCCCCAGGCCCAGGACCCGGTCCATGTCATAGGCCCCGGCCAGGGCCTCCGGGGGGGTAACTTCGGGGTCCCGGAGAAGCCCCCACAGGTCCGCCAGGGCCCGGGGAAGGGCCAGGTCCTCGGCAAGGTGATCCGCGAAGGCGTCCAGCCAGACCCGGGCCTTGCCGTCCGCGGGGACGGCCGGCGCCGGCTCGGCCTGGGACCGGAGGGTCCGGAGGCGCTCGCCCAGGGAGCGGCGGGAGGCCCGGGCGGAGTCCAGGGCCTCGAAGGAGAACTGGAGCTGGGACCGGTAGTGGCCACCCAGGCAGAAGTACCGGTAGTCCAGGGGCTCGTATCCCGCGTCCGTCAGGGACCGGAGGGTCAGGAAGCTCCCGGAGGACTTGGACATCTTGCCTTTGCCCATCACAAGGAACTCCCCGTGGAGCCAGTACTTGACCCAGGGCTTACCGGTGGCGGACTCGGACTGGGCTATCTCGTTGGTGTGGTGGATGGGGATGTGGTCGATCCCGCCCGCGTGGATATCGATGCTCTCGCCCAGGTACTTCATGCTCATGGCGGAGCACTCGATGTGCCAGCCCGGGTACCCGCTTCCCCAGGGGCTGTCCCAGACCAGGGCCTGGTTCTCGAACTTGCCCTTCGTGAACCAGAGCACGAAGTCGTAGGGATTGCGCTTGTTGGCGTCCACCTCGATCCGGGCCCCGGCCTTGAGGTCCTCCAGGTTGAGCAGGGCGAGCCGGCCGTAGCCGGGGAACCGGGACACGTCGAAGTAGAGGTTGCCCCCTGCGAAATAGGTGTACCCGTTGGCCTCGATGCGCCGGATGAGATCGATCATGTCGGCCACATGCTCGGTCGCCTTGCAGACCACGTCGGGGCGCCGGATGTTGAGGAGCCCGGTGTCCCGGAAGAAGGCGTCCGTATAGAACCGGGCGATCTCCAGGACGCTCTGGCCCCGCTCCCGGGCGCTCTTCACCATCTTGTCGTCCCCGGAGTCGTCGTCCCCGGTGAGGTGCCCCACGTCCGTGATGTTCATCACGTGCCGAACCTCGTATCCCAGGTACCGGAGGGCCCGGGCCAGGGTGTCCTCGAAGACGTACATGCGGAGGTTGCCGATGTGGGCGAAGTTGTAGACCGTGGGCCCGCAGCCGTAGAAGCCGACCTTTCCGGGATGTACGGGTTGGAACTCCTGGAGTTCCCTGCCGAGGGTGTTGAACAGCCGGATCGGGTGCACGGGCAAGCCTCCTGGCGGCGCCGGGAACGGCCTCGTTGCGGGCCGTGAACGATTTCCTGTACAATTCGGGACATGCCTACGGTACGGGAATTCCTGGAAAAAATCAAGTTCGACGGCCCGGTGAGCTACGGCGAGCCCATGTCGGGGCGCACGACCTTCCGGATCGGGGGCCCCGCGGACGCCCTCGCCGAGCCCCGGACCCGGGAATCCCTGGCCGCCCTGCTCTCCGCCGCCCGCTCGGAGGGCCTGCCCGTCTTCCTCCTGGGGGGCGGGGCCAACCTCCTGGTTCGGGACGGAGGGATCCGGGGCCTCGTGGTCTCGACCCGGGGGCTGGCGGGGCTTCGGATCACGGAGGCGGGGATCGAGGCGGAGGCCGGGGTGCCCGTCACGGACCTCGTAGGCGCGGCCGCGGAGGCGGGCCTGTCGGGCCTGGAGTTCGCGGCGGGCCTGCCGGGTTCCGTGGGAGGGGCCGTCTACATGAACGCCCGGTGCTACGAGCGGGAGTTCGCGGACCTCATGACCCGGGTGGACTACCTGGACTCTCGGGGGAATTTAGGCTCCCTGGTCCCGGCCAAGGGCGAATGGGCCTACAAGAGCACCCCCTTCATGCCGGGCGGGCTCCAGTCCGGCTCCGTGGTCCTGGGCGCGGAATTCCGCCTGAGACCCGGGGAAAAACCCGCCATCCTCTCCCGGATGCGGGAACTGGAGGCGGACCGGGCCGCCAAGGGGCACTTCGACTTCCCCTGCGCAGGCAGCGTCTTCAAGAACGACCGCCGCTTCGGCCGGCCCACGGGCAGGATCCTGGACGAGCTGGGCTTCCGGGGCCGCGCCTTGGGCACCGCGGCGGTCTCGGAAAAGCACGCCAACATCTTCGTGAATCCCGGCTCCGCCACCGCCGCGGACATGCTCGCCCTTATTGAGCAGGCCCGCCGGGAAGCCCGGGAGCGGTACGGTTACGAGCTGGAGACGGAGGTGGTCATAGTCGGTGAACCGTGAACGGTGAACATAGGACAGTGGACGGGAAGGTGCGACCGTAACCCGCCGCATTCCGCGCCGATGCGTGGAACTCGGCCGCGTTCGTGTGCCGCTTCCGTCCACTGACCACCGTCCACCGTTTACAGCTTGCGTTCCCCGCTATCTCGCATTAGCATATACATATGGACCTCACGCTTCCCGTCACCGACCCGGTCGGCGTCTTTTTTATTCTCTTCGCCGCCCTCTTCGCGGCCCCCATCCTGGCGGAACTGGTCCGACTGCCCGGACTGGTGGGGACGGTGCTCGCGGGAATGCTCCTGGGACCCCACGCCCTGGGACTGCTCGACGCCGGCGCCTTCCTGGAAACCCTGGGAGGCTTCGGCCTTCTGTACATCTTCTTCACCGCGGGACTGGAGCTCGACCTCCGCAAGCTTCGCCGGAAATCCGCCGACGCCGTCGTCTTCGGGGGGCTGACCTTCCTGATCCCCCTCGGGCTGGGGTACGCGGCGGGGATCCTGGTGTTCGGCCTGCCCGTGGTGCCCGCCGTCCTGTTCGGAAGCCTCTTCGCCTCCCACACGATGCTGCCCTATCCCATCGTCCAGGCGATGGGCCTGTCCGGAAGCCGGGCGGTGTACGCCTCCGTCGGGGCCACGACGATAACGGACATCCTGGCCATGTTGGCCCTGGCCCTCACGACCGCCGGTTCCGGTCCGGGCTGGGAGTTCTGGCTCAAGACCCTGGGGATCCTCACCGCCTGGACCGTCGGGGCGGCCCTGCTCCTGCCGCCGCTCATCAGCCGGTTCTTCCGGCGGATCAAGTCCGGTGGGTCTTCTGAGTTCCTCTTCGCCCTGGCGGTGGCCTTCTTCTGCTCCGCCGCCGCGGCCCTGGCCGGGATCGAGCCGGCCGTGGGAGCCTTCGCCGCGGGCATCCTCCTGAACCGCCACATTCCCGAGCGCAGCGGCCTCATGTCCCTGCTCAAGTTCGCCGGGGATGCCCTGTTCATCCCCCTGTGCGTGCTGTACATAGGCGTCCTCACCGATGCGAGGGCCCTGCTCACGGACGGGCGCATGGCCGCCCTCGCCGCGGTCATGCTGGGGGTGGTGCTGGTCTCCAAGTACGCCTCCTCCCTCTTCCTCAAGCCCCTGTTCGGCTTCTCCCTGGGGGAGGTGAACATCTCCTTCGGGCTTTCCGTCAACCAGACGGCGTCCACCCTGGCCGCCGCCCTGGTCGGGTATCGGCTGGGACTGCTCGGGGAGGCCGTCTTGAACGGGACGGTGGTCATGTTCATCGTGACCTGCGCCCTGGGACCCTTCGTCACCCGAAGGGCCGCGTCCGCCCTGGCGGTGGAATCCACCCGGGGGCAGGCGGGACCCGGGCTCACGGGGGAGCGGATCCTGATCGCGGTCTCCAATCCCGGCACCCTCCGCCCCTTGACGGACTTCGCGTTCCTGATGCGGGACCCGAAGTCTCCGGAGCCGGTCCTGCCGGTCTGCGTGGTCCAGGACTCGCCCAACGCGGACCGGGACCTGGAGCAGGCCGAGACGGTCCTGGCCCAGGCCATCGCCCAGGGCGTGGCCGAGGGAGTCCCGGTCAAGCCCTCCACCCGGGTCAGCCTCAACGCGGCGGAAGGCATCCTGCAGGCCGCCGAGGACCAGGAGGCCACGACGGTGCTGGTGGGATGGAACCGCCCGCCCCGGCCGTCGGGGGCCATCTTCGGGGACGTCATCGACCAGGTGGTGGCGGGAGGCCGCCACCTGACCGTCGTGGCCCGCCTGCGCAGGCCCCTGCCGGAGTCACCTTCCCTGGTCCTGGTGGTCCCGCCCTTCGCGGAGAGGAATCCCGGAGCGGCCCGGGCCTACGCCCTCATGCGGCGGATCCTGGGCGGCGTTCCCGCCAAGCTCACGGTGTTGACCCTGGCCTCCGACTCCTCCGGGGTCCGCGATTCCCTGCGGCGCATCCGGGGAGCGGCTCCCCACATCCAGGAGCTGGAATCCTGGAAGGAATTCTCCGGTGCGATCGCCAAGCAGCCCGAGGGAACCGCCTTCCTCTTCCTCTGTCCCCGGCCGGGACGCCTGGCCTGGCATCCCTACCTGGAACAGCTGCCCCGGGACGCGGCCGAGGCCTTCCCGGACTCGACCCTGATGGTGACCTACCTTCCGGACGAAGGAGGCGGCGCGGAGAACTACCCGGCCGCGGCCGCGGAGTCCGTCTCGGGTCCGGCCGGGGAGGCGGCCGGCCCCGCTGCGGAAGGCACGACGCCCGCGCCGGCTCCGGCCGCCGAGGGGATACCCGAGCCCGCTGCTCCTCCCGACTCCTCGGACCTCTTCTATCGGACCCTGGCCGGGTCCGGCCGGGTCATCCCCGACTTGCCCGCGGCGGCCGTGGTGGACGCCGTCCGGATCCTCCTGGAACGGGGGTTCCCGGGCGACCGGAGGAGCGTGAACCGCCTGACCGGGATCTACGCGGAGATAGCCCAGAAACAGCCCATCGAGCTGGCCCCCGGAGTCCTCCTCCTGCACGCCCACGTGGACAATATCGAGGAGCCCCGCATCCTGATCGGAGCCAAGCCCGCGGGACTCCGTCTGCTGGCCCTGGAGGAGCCCATCCGGATCGTGGTCCTGCTCTGCGCGCCGAGTTCCCAGTCCCCGGAGGACCACCTCCGGACCCTTTCCCTGATCGCCCAGGCCCTGAAGCGCCCGGAACGGGTGGCCCGGATCCTGGCCGCCAAGACCGAGGAGGATCTCCGGGAAGACTCCTAGGAGCCTGTCGGACCTGTAGATCTTTAGCGCCTATCGGCGCTAAAGATTCCGATTATCCGCCTCCTAGTCCCGCCCCTATTCCGCCATGGACACCACGGCCAGGGCGCCCCGTCCGGCGTTCAGGGCGATGACCGAGGAGATCTCCATGACGTACTCCGGGGGGAAGCCCAGGGCCGCCTCCAGACGCCGGACCAGGTCCTGCGCCCCCTCCGGGTCGTGGGCGTGCACCACCGCGTAGTTCCGGAGCTTCCCGGACCGGTGCTTGGCCAGGGTCATATCCAGGATCCTTTTCAGGTTGGCCTCCACACTGAAGGCCTTGCCGTACAGTTTCGAGGAGCCGTCCCTCTCCAGGGACACGATGGGCTTGAGGTTCAGGATCTTCGCGGCCAGGCCCTGGAGGGGGCTGACCCGGCCGCCCCGGACCATGTAGCGCAGGGTCCGCACGGAGACCAGGATGTCCGCCTTGTCGGACCAGGCCGGAAGGTCCGCCAGGATGCGGTCGTGGGACCGGCCCTCCGCCACGGCCCGGGCGGTCCGGAGGACCACGAGGCCCAGGGAGCCGGACAGGTGTCGGGAATCCACGACGTCGATGCGCTTCCCGGTCTCCGCCGCGACCTGTTCCGCCGCGCGCCGGCTGGCCTCCAGGGTGCCGGAAAGCTTTCCCGCAAGATGCACCGCGATGATCGAATCGTAACGTTCCGCCAGGAACCGGTAGGTCCGGAGGAAGACGGCCCCCGAGGGCTGGGAGGACTTGGGGAAGGACGGGGCCCTGTCCGCGAGCTCGTAGAAACGCTCCGGGGAGAGGGTCCTGCGGTCCAGGTATTCCACCTCCCCCACCCGGATATGGAGGGGCACGACGTGGACCTGGTATTCCTCCAGGAGCGCCGCGGGAAGGTCGCAGCCCGAATCCGTGACCACGGCGATGGGGTATTTACGGACATGGGCGGTCAGGAACTGCTCCTTCATGTCGTCCACCTTCTGCTGGAGGACGTCCCCCCGGGCGGACAGGCGTTCGATCAGGTCCGCCGGACGGTCCGTGTGGATATGGATCCGGAGCTTCCTGCGGTTCCCGGCCACGATCAGGGAATCCCCCAGGTCGGAGACCTCCGACCGTATGGATTCCGGGTCCAGGTCCCGGCCCACCACCAGGGCTTCCGTGCAGTACCGGTGTCTGAGTTCCGAAAGGTCGTGGAGGTCCGGGGCTTCCCCTCCCGGATCCAGGTCCGAGATGTCCAGGGCTTCGTCCGCATCCTCTCCGCCTTCCACGTAGGAGTGGGCCCCCGCCACAAAGGCGACGAAGCCGGAAGCCCCCGCGTCCACGACCCCGGCGGCCTTGAGCTCCGCCAGGCGGTTGGGGGTGTCGGCCAGGGAGCTGTGCAGGGCCGGAAGGGTGCCCCCCAGGAGTTCCCGGAAATTCCGTGCCCGGCCGAGCTCGGCCCGCAGGGCGGCCGCCCAGTCCCCGATCAGGGACAGGATGGTGCCGTCCCGGGGGTTGGAGATGGCGGAACGGGCCCGGGAATAGGCGTTTTCCACCGCGGCCACGAACTTCTCCATGCTGATGGTGGCCGCGTCCGTGAGGGCCTCGTAGAATCCCGAGATGAACTGGGCGAAGATGACCCCCGAGTTCCCCCGGGCCCCGGCCAAAGCCGCGTCGGCTATGTTCTCCATGGTCTTGCCGGCGGAATCCGTGGGCCGGGAACTCTCCACCGCGGAGGCCAGGGTGGCGGCCAGGTTGGTACCGGTATCGCCGTCGGGCACGGGAAAGACGTTGATCCGGTCCAGCTCCTTGCGGACTCCCAGTACGCGCCGGGCCCCCGCCCGGAATACCCGGTAGATCTGATGTCCGTCGAGTTCGTGCATCGGTCCTCCACGTTCGGCTGAAACCGCCGGTGCCTCATCGCGAATCCAAGGATACTGGTTCGACACCCCCGCGGCAATAAAAATTGCAGGAATCGATCCTGAAATGAATCCGGGGGGCCTTCGCCCCCCGGATTCATTCGTTCCGCCGCGGCCCCCGAGTATCGGGCTCCTAGGCGCCGTGCCGCTACTCCCGGATCAGGATGAACTCCACCCGCCGGTTCTTCCAGCGGTTCTCCGCGTCCTTGAAGTCCACCACGGGCTCGCTGGAGCCCAGGCCCCGCACCGACAGGCGGCGGGCGTCCACGCCGAACTGGACCAGGAGCCTTCGCACCGCCTCCGCACGGTTCGTGGAGAGCGGGATCAGCTCCTCGGTCTCCTCCTTGTTCACCTGGGCCGCCGAGTACCCGTAGATCTTTCCGATGCTGTTGGCGTGGCCCTCGATCCGGATCTTGTAATCCCGGAACCGGTTGAGGATCTGGGCGATCCGCCTCAGGACCACCTCGTTCCGGTCGGTCTTTTCCTTGGGCAGGCCATCGAAATCCGCGCCGTTGGAGCGGAACACGATGGAGGGAACCTTGATCTTGAGCCGGTCCCCGTCCCGGATGACCAGGACGTCCACGGTGACCTTTCCCTCGACCTTGGCCGAGTTGCCCCAGGCGTCCATCACGGCCATCGCGTAGGGATAGTCCGACGCGCCCTCGACCAGCTCGCCCTTGTTGGAGCGGCCGTCCCAGAGTATGCGCTCCGTGGGATTCCCCGTCCCCGACCAGGAGGTGAAGAGCCGGACCTTCGCGGGACCCGCTCCCTCCTCCACGGAGGACTCGAAGATCTCGAACTGCCAGGTCTCGATCGGGCTGGCGTCCTCGATGGCGATGGCCACGGTCAGCTCGTCGTCCACCCCGTCGTTGTCCGGGCTGAAGAGCTCCGGGCTGGTCCGCAGGCGGACCCGGGGGCCCTCGGTGTCCAGGACGAAGGATGCCGTCCGGGCCTGGGGGGCGTCCCCCTTGGCGTAGACCACCGTGAACACCGCCGTATAGGTGCCCTGGGGCGCCGGGTTTCCCCGGTCGTCCTTGCCGTCCCAGACGAGTTCCCGGGGCAGGGAGGCGATGTTCGCACCCGAGTAGGTCTTGCGGGCCGTGCCGGCGGCGTCCGCCAGAGCGAGGTTCCAGGACTCCACCCCGTCCCGCAGGTTCACGATGGGGCTGAACAGGATGTCGTCGTAGCGGCCGTCCCCGTTCGGGCTGAAGCCCGCCCGGTTCGCGGTCACGAAGACCTGGACCGCCCGGGTATCCGCCGCGATTCCGTCGATCCGGTACTCGGCCTTGTTGCCCGCGGCGTCCTCGCTGGACAGCACGTAGGAATACCGGCCGTCCGACGCGGGATTCCCCTCGTCGTCCCGGCCGTCCCAGGAGACGGGGACAAGGGCGCCCCTCCAGGTCCAGGTGCGCACCGGCCGGCCGTTGGCGGCCAGGATGCTTCCCCGCCAATCGTCCCCGGGGGCCGCCGACTGGGTGATCACCACCTCGTCCTTGCGGCCGTCCCCGTTGGGGCTGAACAGCAGGGGCGCGGCGGATACCTGGGCCTTGGGCGCGACGGTGTCCAGGATGATGACTCCGGAGGTGGCCACGGCGGTGTCCAGGTTGGCGAAGCGCACCGTCAGTTCCGCCTCGTACGAGCCGTCCGGGGCCTGGGTTCCCCCGTCGTTCCGGCCGTTCCAGACGAGTTCCCGGGGAACCGCGCCGGTTCCCTTCCAGGAGCGGACCGCGGCGCCGCCGGCCGAGGACTTGACGACCACGTCCCAGGAGGCGGGGGCGTCGGAGGATCGGACTTCCGGAACGATGCGGACCGAGTCCTTGACCCCGTCCCCGTTGGGGCTGAAAGCCCGGGCGTCGGAGGATACGACGGCGGCCTTCTTCTCGGTATCCACCCGAAGGTTCACGGGCGCCGAGGAACCGGAGTTCCCGGCTCGATCCACGGACCGGAGCCGGAAGGCGTAGGCGCCGTCCGGGACGATCTTGCCGGATTCGTCTCGGCCGTCCCATTCGATACGGGCGTCCGGTTCTCCCGGGAAGGACCAGGTGCGCACGGCCTTGCCCGCGGCGTCGGTGACTTCCGCGGTCCAGGCGAGCTCCCGGCTGCCCGAGGCGGACAGGGCCGCCGCGTTCTGCCCCGCCGCGCCGGCGGGGTTGAAGGTCGGCCGCTCCACGGAAGCCCGGGCCGAGGGGGGCGTCACGTCCAGGAGGAAGAGGGGGGAGGTGGCGGAGGGAGCGTACCCGTTGACGTACCGCACCTCCAGGAAGGCCCGGTAGCTGCCCTCGGGCAGGGGCTTTCCCGCGGCGTCCTTGCCGTCGAAGGCCCAGCGCTCCGGCAGGGAGGCCGCGTCGGATCCCGTGCGGCTCCACCGCTCGGTCCGGCCCTCGTCCAGGACGGCCAGGCGCCAGGAGGCCAGGCCGGTCCGGATGGGGACCCCGGGCAGGAGGGCGACCGTGTCCCGGACCCCGTCCCCGTTGGGACTGAAGGCCGAGACGTCGATGGCCACCGTGATCGGCGGCTGCTGGGTGTTCACCACGATGTTGTCCAGGCGCCGGGAGACGGTGTTGCCCGCCCGGTCCGTGGACTCCACCACGAAGGAGTACACCCCGTCGGGCACCACGGTTCCCGCGTCGTTCCGGCCGTCCCAGGTCAGGTCGGCGGGGGCGGAGGCCTTGTATTCCACGGTCTTCACCGAGGCGCCGGAGGCGTCCAGGACGCGGGCCGTCCAAAGATCCTCCTGGGAGCCGGTCTTGCGGATGGTCAGGGTGTCCTTGCCGCCGTCCCCGTCGGGGCTGAAGATCAGGTCCACCGCGTCCCGGGGCGCGGCGATCTCGACCCGGGGAGGCGTGGAGTCCACGAAGACCTCGTGGACCTTGCTGGTTCCCTTGTTCCCGTTGTCGTCCACCGCCTCCACGACGATCGTGTACCGGCCGTCGGGGACGGGCTTCCCGTCGTCAGCGAAGCCGTTCCACACGAGCTTGTCCGGCACGGGGATCCCCTTCTTGACGTAGGCCAGCCGGTCCCGGAAGCCCGCCAGGCCCGAGGTCTCCGGCCGGCTTTCCTTGTTGCCGATTACCCGCACCGCGGAACCCTCCGCGGGAACCGCGGGCGCGGCCTCCGGGGAAGCCGGCGCGGCCGATCCCGCGGGAGCGGGATCGCCTCGGTACACGGTCATGGTGTAGCCGGACAGGTAGCGGCGCTCCTTGATGGACAGGGGAAGCTCGATCTGGTCGTTCTTCCCGTCCGAGTTGGGGGAAAGGTAGTAGGCTCCCCAGGGGGTCTCCGGATAGGTCAGCTGGACGACGGGGGCCTCCCGGTCCACGACGCCCAGGGGGATGTTGATCCCCGCGGAATAGGCGTAGATCCCGTCGTACAGGGGTTTGACCGCCAAGCCCGGGCGGATCTCGCTGCGGTCCCAGCCCTGCTTGGAGATGAAGGATTCGTCGGACTTTCGGTTGAGCTCGAACTTCCCGAAGAGCCCGAGGGAAGGCAGGAGGGCGGCGGGGCTGTTCAGGATCTCGTGTACGTTGAGTCCCCAGCCCAGGCGCAGGATCACCTTTTCCCGGAAGGAGCCTTCCAGCCCCGCGTTGACCAGGAGGTTCTGGAAGCTCGGGGCTGCGAGGTCGAGGGAGGCTCCGGCCCGGAATTTCTCCGTCTGGATGAAATCCCCGCGCCCCCCCAAGGTCAGGGTATAGGGACCCGGGAAGGCCGTGGCGGCGCCGCCCGCGGCGCCGAGCCCGGCCGGGACGTAGGGCTTGCCCAGGCCGGAGAGCACGGCGCCCCATTGGAAATTCTTGAAGAACAGGAAGTCTCCGACCTTGCGCAGGATGCCGAGGTCCGCGGCCAGGCCCCAGTCGTCCCCGATGACCAGGCCCGCGCCGATGCCGGCGTACAGGTTGGGGTACAGGTCCTTGGCGATCGATCCCTCCACCCGGAAGGCCGTGCCCAGGGGCAGGCTGGTCAGGGAGTCCGGTATGGACAGGAACTGGGCGGAAGCCGTCCAGACCCCGTAGGGCTTGGGTATGGTCAGCCCGAGGTTCAGGGCCGAGCCCCAGCCGGTCTGGGCGTCCATGCCCACCACGGCCGCGTAGTTCGCGTCCAGGACCACCCTCTGCTGGCCCGCCGAGGCCGCGGGATTGAGGTAATCCGAGGCGGGTGACTCCGTGGAGGCCGCCCAGGAACCCCCGGCCAGGAGGAAGGGCGAGGTCAGGAGCTGGGCGTATTCGCCTCCCCGGGGCGGATCGTAGGCCGGGGCGGAAAGGACCGCGAGGGCCGCGAACAGGATCGCCGGGAACGCGGGACGGAAGGTTTTCATCTTCGGCTCCTTTTTGAGGTCGTGAGGATCCGGGCATCGGGAGTGAGCGATCTCGAGCACGGGTAAAAAATAACCTTTACCTCGGGACTCGGCAAATCGACGGCGCGGCGGACTCGAAAACACACCTAAAGAACGCTGGAACGTCGAGTTGGTTACGGTCCCGGGGTTCCCCTATGAGTATACCATCATCCGGCGTCCGTCACCCGCGTCACTGGTACATGATCAACACGGGAGCCGGAGCGAGCCCCAGGACCTCCTGGGGGGTCATGAGGGGCTCGTCGAAGCCGGCCCCGGGGTACCCGCTCTTGAAGAAGAGCTTGAATCCCTTGAGGGGCAGGTTCGCGGCCCGGGAATTCAGGGCGTAGGAATACCGTTTGAGCGCCGGGGGGCCGAAGCCGTCCATCACGTGCACGGGAAGCACCCGGTCGAAGTCCGCCCGGACCCGGGACCGGTCCTGGATCATCTTTTCCGTGAACTGGTGGAAGACCAGGATTCGCACCCCGGGCAGACCGTGCTCCGTCAGGTAGGCCTGCATGAGCTCCTGGGCGCGGTTGATCTCCGCGGCGGTCACGGAGCCGATCTCCTTCATGGGCTGAAGGGTCCTCCACTCGGGATCCAGGGCGAGGTGCACGTTCGGATACCGGAGGAAGGGCAGGAGCCTCCGTACCGACTCCTCCACCGTGTACTTCCCGATCTGATGGTCCAGGAAGACCAGCATGCCCCGTTCCGCGGCGAAGCGGACGTATTCTTCCACGGTCTTGGAGGAAAGGTAGCCGATCTCGCCCTCGGGCCAGCAGGTTCCGTAGATCAGGTGGAAGGCAGGAATCACATCCCGGTCTCCGTTGGCCGCGTCGAAGAGCTGGGCGTAGCCGGACAGAAGGCTCGTGAGCTGGTCCTTGGGATATTCCCCGAGGATGCCCATGCGCCGCGAGGTGGGGTGGCCGTAGAACGACAGGATGTCGGAGTTGGCCAGGACGGGCACCCGCTGTCCCTGGGACCGGGCGGCGGCCTCGCGGGCCGCGTATTCCGCCTCGTCGGGCACGTGGTGATCCGCGGGGCCTGCGGAGACCGCCGGAGCAGGGTCCGGCCGGTAGGCCCGGGGGAAGAGCCGGTACGGCTCGGACCGGGCCGTACCGGGGACGCCCGAGAGGCCGGGCCGGGCGGGGTCGCCCAGGGAGGTTCCGCCTTCCGCGAAGATCGCGGCCGCGGCCGCCGCCGCGGCCAGGGATGCCAGGGCCGTTCGCACGAGCTGGGAGCGCATAGGTGTCCTTGCGAATGGGATGCGAGAAGGGCGCCTTCACCGTCTTCCGACCGTTTCGGACAGCCCCTTCCAGTATCGGAGCCTCCCCGGCGGGTCTGTAGGGCACCCTCGATTTCCCGTGGAATCTTTCCGATGGTATATATGTACGCCCGGCCCTCGACGCGGATCGCCCCCCGTCCTGCCGCCGGAGACGCCATCCTGAATCGCCGCGAGGTTCCATGACCGTGCGCGCCCGAATGGGATTCCTGCTCCTGGCTTTTGTCTCGGCCCTGCCCCTGTCCGCCCAGGTCGCCCCTCCCCTGGGAGGGGACCTGCCCCTGGAATCGATCCCGGAGAGCGACGACCTGCGGGTCCGCTGGATGGCGGAGCTCATCGAGGCTCCCCGGGAACGCGCCCTGGGATTCCGGACCCGTACCGAGGAAAACGCCTCGGGCCGCTGGAGACTCGAGACGATCCAGGGTCCCCGGGCCTTCTACATCGCCGTGGTCCCGGACCGGGAGGTGCTCTACGGCCAGGGTGCGTGGATCATCAAGCGGGACCTCTCGACCGGCCGGTTCGTGCAGGCCAAGGTCTTCCTCCGGAACGACCCGAACACCTTTCTGAGGCTCTATCCCTTCGGGGACCGGACCAAGCTGGACCTGGTCATCTACCGCGGGGTGGTACGCCACGACGTCGTCCTGCCCGTGCCCTTTCGGAAACTCCTGACCTCCCCCCTCCGGGACATCGTGGGATGGACCCGGGACTCCGTGGACTGGGAGCTCCTGTCCCCGGTGCCGGGGCTCTACGGGAATCTACGATCCCTGGCCCAGGCCGTGCGGGAACGGCTGGGAGGTCTCCGATACGGCGACGACGGCGCCCTGGACGAGACGGGCAGGCCGGTGCTCATCGCCGGGGGCGTGCCCGCCGGGGATCCCGGGCTCAACTGTTCCGGATTCGCGAAATGGGTCGTGGACGGGATGCTCAAGCCCGTCACAGGTACCTGGCTCTCCGTGGAAGCCCTCAAAGAACGCCATGAGGATCTCCGAGGCTCCTCCTTCACCCAGCCCTACGAGAAGGCGCGGGATCCCTTCTTCGGGCTGGACTGGGCCTGGAACCTGGGCAAGGCGGTGGCCGACGCCCTGTACCCCAGCCGCCGCAACCGCGTCACGGACAACGACGTCCGCGTACCCGCCTTCGCCCTGGTGGACCGGGGCAGTTCGGAGCCCGCCAACGGGAGCCAGACCTACGAGCCCTACCCCGCCAATTTCGAGATCGGCGGGTACCGGGTGGACGGTCTGCGTCCCCTGCTCTACGTGCTGGCCATCCGGGAACCGGGGAACTTCTACATCGCCTCCTTCAACCGCAGGATGGGCGAGAGCGTCACGCTCCGGCAGTACTTCCACGAAGCCCTGCTGTTCCCCTACTTCGACGCCGGCGGGGAGTTCCGGGTAGCCGTCTTCGAAAGCGCCGAGGAGACCAGCCTGGAGGCGGTCCTGCGGCGGTATCCCTCCGAATTCGCCCACCTGGTCCGGATCCCCGCCCTGCCGGACTTCGATCCCCCGGCACTGCCGGTGCCGTCCTCGGCGGGCCCGTGACAAGCCGGCGCCCGGGGATTAGAATGTTCCTATATTCCGGCCCAACCGCGGAATACCTCGCATAAGGAGCAGGTTTTGGCAAAATCGAACCATGGAAAAACGGTCCCCCTCCTCGTCCTGATCATGGTTCCGACGGTGCTGTCCTTCCTCCTGGCCGTGGGTACCGTCGTCCTGAGCTCCGTCCAGGCCGGCCGGAAACTCGTGCGGGAATCGTCCATCTCCCTGACCTGGAAGACCGCGGGAGAGATCGACGCCCGGCTCGCCGGGTACTTCACCGCGGCCCGGTCCATACTGTCCGGACTGGAGGCGGCCGTGGAGTCCGGGAACCTGGACTTGAGGGATACCGCGTCCCTCCGGACCCTCCTCTATCAGTTCGCCGGCATCACTCCCGCCGCGTCCACCCTGTACTACGGGGACCGTTCCGATCGGACGGTCCTGGTGAGCCGGAACGCGGACGGGGGCGGGCTGGTCTGCATCCGGGACGAGACCACCGGGGGCAAGCTGAACTTCTACGACCTCGGCCAGGACGGCTCCGTGGGCGCCTTCCGCGAGGCCGCCGATTTCGCTCCGACCACCCGGGGCTGGTACAAGGCCGCGGCGGAATCCGGCGAGCCCGGTTGGACGGAGATCTACGTGGATTTCGTCTCGAAAGGCCTGGTCATTACTCCCTACGTTCCCGTGAAGGATTCCTCGGGAGCCGTGGTCGGCGTCCTCGGGGCGGACGTGCCCCTGGACGCCCTGAAGACCCTGATCACCGAGGCCGCCCAGGGATCCGGTGCGGACGCCGCCCTCCTGGACGCGGGGGGCAGCCTCATCGCCCTGTCCCGGGATTTCCCGGTCACCCGGGACGTAGGCGGAACGCCCGAGCGCATACCCGGCCGGGAGAGCGGGGACGGCGTGGTGGCCGCCGCGGCGGCCCACGAGACCGTGGACGCCGTCAGCGCCTCCTCGGAAACCTCCTCCACCTGGTACGACGAGATCCGGGCGGGATCCGGATCCTGGTTCATCAGCTCCAGCCCCCTGTCCAAGAACGTCGGCATCGATGGGACGATCCTGGTCTACACCTCCGTCGAGGAGCGCATGGGCCGCCTGTACGCGGCTTTGGCCGGGGGCGGGGCCGTCGCCGCCGCGGCCTTCCTGTCGGGCATCCTGATCATCCTGGTCGTGACCCGCAGAGTGTCCGCCCAGGTCCGGGAACTCCGGGACGTGCTCACGGCGGTGTCCACCGGGGACCTCTCGGTATCCGCGGTCAAGCGGTCCGCAAGCGAGGTAGGCCAGATCCAGGCCGCGGTCCAGGCCTTGACGGACCGGCTCTCCGCCATCGTGGAGGACATCCAGGGGGCGGCGGAGAAGAGCGCCTCCGCGGCGGAAACCCTGGCGGCCCACTCCTCGGAGACCGCGGCCACCATCACCCAGATGTCCGCGGGCATAGCCTCCATGAAGCACCAGACCGAGGCCCTGGACGTCGCGGCGGGGGAAACCGAGAAGGCCCGGCAGGAGATCTCCTCGGCGGCCCAGACCGTGCTGTCCGCCATCCGGGACCTGGAGAACGCCGTGGAGGGCACCCGGGGGCTGATCGGCGAGATCGGCACGGAGCTCCGGACCCTGGCGGAACGGGCATCCCGGCAGAAGGAGACGGCCCTGCGGGTTTCCGGCCTGGGGGCGGACGGACGGGAACGGGTGGAAGCCGCGGCCTCGGCCATGGAGCGGATGGAGGCCAGCGCCCGGCGCACCCTGGA
>Ga0116153_10000809_pt1 | contig 34526 bp, 30 predicted proteins | sample AD_UKC028_MetaG_FD_89896 | JGI IMG/M metagenome (GOLD analysis project Ga0116153, IMG submission 89896) | Active sludge microbial communities of municipal wastewater-treating anaerobic digesters from USA - AD_UKC028_MetaG | ecosystem: Engineered > Bioreactor > Anaerobic > Digestate | place: USA...
GTGAACTGGACCGGGATTGATGCGATGTCCAAAGCCGGAGTGAATTGGGCTGATATCCAATCGCTTTCACAGGCAGGCGTCAATTGGACCGGTATTGACGCGATGTCAAAGGCTGGGGTGAACTGGTCCGACCTGCAGGTCCTTTCAAAGATGGGTATCAACTGGAAGGACTTGGCGGCGATGACCGGCGGCGGGGCGAATTGGGAAGATTTGGGCGCCCAGACCAAAGCCCAAATCAATTGGGGAGGTATGAGAACTCTTTCTCAGAGTGGTTTTAATTGGGTTACCTTGCAGCCTCAATTAACCGAGATTGGTGCCGATGCATCTTCAGCTAATGTTCAAGCAACTTCAGCTAACGTCTACGCATATACAGCTTCCGCTGTTCTTAACAATTTGACTAATAATGGCCTCAACGCAACTACGTTTAATAATTTATTGAAAACCATGGCTGATTCGCAAGTGAATTGGGCAGATGTGGGGCGGATGACGACGCTCGGCATGAATTGGACGGGGATTGACGCGATGAGTCAAGCCGGAGTTAACTGGATGGGAATTGATGCCCTATCCAAGGGTGGCGTCAACTGGACCGGGATCGATTCGATGTCGAAAGCCGGGGTAAATTGGTCGGATGTGGAGTTTCTGAGCAAAACCGGGGTGAATTGGACGGGGATCGATGCGATGTCAAAGAGCGGCATGAACTGGACGGGGATGGATGCAATGTCGAAGGCCGGGGTGAATTGGACCGGTATTGATGCGATGTCGAAATCCGGCGTGAACTGGAGCGGGATCGATGCCTTATCCAAGAGTGGGGTCAATTGGACGGGTATTGATGCGATGTCAAAGGCCGGGGTGAATTGGTTAGACATGGAGGTTTTCAGCAAGACGGGCATCAACTGGACAGGTATCGATGTGTTATCGAAAACCGCAGTGAACTGGTCTGATATTGCGACTATCCGGACTGCTGTAGGGACCAGCGCGGACACTAAGGATGATCCTACGATTTTCGGGCGTATCGCCTATTTGGCCGAAGTATTTAATGGTTTAGATGTGACTGCCATGCAAGAGATGGTGAATACGATGAAAGACCTGAAGGCGCAACTGGCAGGTACAAATTTTTCAGCTATGACAGAACAGTTGCAAATCATCACGGACGGGGGTGTCAACTGGTCAGACCTTGGCAGGATGACGGAGATTGGAATGAACTGGACAGGGATTGACGCCATGAGCAAAGCCGGGGTGAACTGGACGGGAGTTGATGCCATGTCTAAAGTCGGGGTGAACTGGTCCGATATGGAGTTTTTGAGCAAGATAGGCGTGAATTGGACCGGGCTTGACGCGTTATCGAAGGGAGGGGTGAACTGGTCGGATCTTGGGGTGATGTCGAGGGCCGGAATGAACTGGACGGGGCTTGATGCGTTATCGAAGGGTGGGGTGAACTGGACGGGGATCGATGCGATGTCGAAAGCCGGGGTGAACTGGACGGGGATCGACGCGATGTCGAAATCCGGAGTGAACTGGACTGGGCTTGACGCACTGTCGAAGGGCGGGGTGAATTGGACCGGAATTGACGCGATGTCGAAATCCGGCGTGAACTGGACCGGGGTTGATGCCATGTCCAAAGGCGGGGTGAACTGGTCTGACATTCAAGCGCTTTCAACGGCCGGCATGAACTGGTCCGACATGCAGGTGCTTTCAGAGACAGGCATCAATTGGATGGGTTTGGACGCTTTATCAAAAAGTGAAGTGAATTGGGAAGACATCCAGATCCTTTCACAGACAGGCGTCAATTGGGACGGGATCGATGCGTTATCAAAAGGTGGTGTTAATTGGTCTGACATTCAGGTGCTTTCGGCGATCGGGGTCAATTGGACGGGTATGGATGTTTTATCGAAATCCGGGATCAATTGGGCCGAGATACAAGTCCTTTCCAAGGTTGGAGTCAACTGGAGTGATTTTGAAGAAATGAGTCAAATGGGGATCAATTGGGCAGATATTCAAAAGATGTCGGCGGAGGGTGTCAATTGGACTGGGATCGATGCGATGTCGAAAGCCGGGGTGAACTGGACGGGGATCGACGCGTTATCGAAGGGCGGGGTGAATTGGTCGGATCTTCAGTCGTTTTCTCAATCCGGTATTAATTGGAATGGCTTGCGTGCCTTGTCAGGGAGCGGGATTAATTGGGAAGGGATGCAACTTCTTGCGAATGCCGGGGTAAACTGGTCTATTCTTCAATACATGGGTATGGTGAACTGGACGGATATGGAAGTTTTGAGCAAAACCGGGGTGAACTGGACAGACATGAATGCCTTATCAAGAGCTGGAGTGAATTGGCTCGATATTGGATCGATGTCGAAAACCGGAGTGAACTGGCAGGGGATCGACGCCCTTTCGAAGGGCGGGGTAAATTGGTCGGATGTGGAGGCTATGAGCAATGCCGGCATCAACTGGATCGAAATCGATTCTTTATCCAAAGTAGGAATCAATTGGTTTGATATACAGACTCTTTCAAAGACCGGCATTAACTGGATGGGCATGGATGCCCTGTCAAAAGCAGGAACGAATTGGAGCGGGATCGATGCCTTATCCAAAGGTGGCGTGAATTGGTCGGGAATTGATGCCTTGTCCAAAGCAGGTATGAATTGGCAAGGATTCGATCCCTTGTTTGCCGTGAATTGGTCGTCTTTCGGCGCCTTGCTCGGAGTGAATTGGTCGGCGTTTGATACGTTGCTCGGAGTGAATTGGGATAGCATTTCAAGTATGGCAAATACCGGGATTAATTGGGCTGGTCTTGCAGTCTTGTCGGAAGCCGGGGTGAATTGGGCAGACCTTCAAAGGATGACAGAAATGGGGATCAACTGGAATGATATCAGCCGTTTGACGGATGAAGGAATCAATTGGAGCGATATTCATCGGATGTCTGAAGTGGGTATGAATTGGCAAGATCTTGCGAAACTTGCGGCGGGCGGGGTCAATTGGGATGGTTTGGCCAAATTATCTGAGTCCGGTGTCAATTGGAACGCTTTAATTGAGTTGACCGAAGCTGGCGTAAACTGGGCTGATATGGCTGCAATGACCAGGGCCGGAGCGAATTGGGAAGGGCTTGGTTCACAAACTCAAGCTGGCATCAATTGGTCTGGGATTGCAGCTTTGAGCGCATCACAAGTAAATTGGGTCGAGATCAAAATACTTGGCGGTAAGGCAAATACGATCGAAGATATTTCCGGCACAACTTTTACGATTTTAGAAACAGTCAAGAGCATTCAAGAAACTCTCGGGACCACGAAAGGTCAAACGCTTACGGATAGGATGGCCGAAATCGAAGGATTGCTAAGCAAAGTCGAGGAATTTGCCGTATCAATTGCCAAGGAAAGCACGGATACCAATAAGAAGGCTGAAGAATTGGTCAATCGTTTGGTGGCTTTGGCGAATGACCAGGCTAAAGCGCTTGGTTTCATCGGGGATGAAATTAAGAAGTTGCCTGCTGCGCTGGCAGGAAACATGGGAGATGTCCAGGGAAAACTGGAAGAGATCAAGGCTTACCTGCTAGCGATTAAAGAAGCAACGGATGCCGCTGCGCGGGAAAAAGTTGGCGACGATAAAGAGCAGCCTGTGGCTATCGTGAAATCCTGGCTTGAGATTGGCGAAGAGCAAAAATAAAAAATACACGAGGTATGGGTTTTGGAGGAAAAACAGCAACAGAAAAAATCCCGTAGGATTTTTGAGGTGCCATGCGCGGCCATCCTTAGGGTCTGGGGCTAAGTAGTCGTTAACTTATTAGTTCACCTTTCATACGGAAGGATCAAAAGACGTGTGCAGGATACAAAAAAACATGCAGCGACATTTATTCTGGGCAGTCCTCTTACTGTCCATGATCGGGGATGTCTATGCGGCCGGAGATCTCAAGTTCAAGATTCTTGTCGTGAATCCTTCCTCTACCAAAAATTCCAAATCGGTCATTTCTCAAGCCCTACCCTCTGAGATCGATCCAAATCAGGATGTGATTGACAAGGCCGGGCTGGACATCAAATTTGATGCTGATAAAAAGATGTATTTGATTACCAAAGAAGTCGAGCTAAAACCCAAAGAAACTCGTACTTTTGAACTTCGCGTACGGGATGTGTGGCAGATTACTCCCGACCAAATGGAAGAGACCAAGAAGAGTCTTGAAAATCAAATCGAGACGCTCAAAGGCACAAAATACTACGAGACCGGCAAGCTTTTATTTCAAAAAGCCCAAGAAGGGCTAGATCGGATTATGGAAGAACAGAGCAAATCTGTCGGGGTCAAACAGCACATAGAACTCTACAGAGCTCATGTCAAACAGCTTGAGGATATAAAGGCCAACGCATTGTCGCTTGATGCCATGCGTCGTTTGGAGGCAGAGAGAAAGAGGGAGGCTAATGAAGCGCGGTTTGTTGTGGAAGCAGAAAATCCTTCCCCGGAACCACGGTCCATCACTGTCCGGTCTCTATTACCCAAAGAAATCACGCCAGACGATGTGATTGATAAGCAGGATTTTGATCTTCTCTATGATCAATCACAAAAAGCTTATGCGCTTGAAAAACAAGATCAGTTTGCCGGCAGGGAAAAAAAGAAATATATTTTTACGGTCAGGGATATCTGGCATATTCCGGATGAAAATTTACAATTTTATAAGCTCCAAACGGAAAAACTTGTCAGTATGTTCAAAGATACACCCTATCTCAAATATGCTGACGAGCAAGGTCAAATGATCCTGGGGCTGCTTGCTGAAATCAATGAGTTGCAGACCGAAGTATCGTCCTCTTTTTCGCTTGAGGAGCGCATGAGGGCTTTTATTCTCAACAGCCAGAGGCTGGAACTTGTGAAAGCAAAGATTCATAATCTGCAGCAGCTTTTGCCCGAGATCACCATTGATAAGGACGAAGGGAAGATCATCCAAAATCTCAAACTTTTAATCAAAAAACTGGCTGAAATCAAAGATCTTGTTTTGGTGGCCATGGGTGTTCAGCCGAACAAGGCCGCTACCTGGTGGATTATCTTTGGGATCATCTTATTTCTTGCTGCTATCACGATCATTTTCTATGTGACCTGGATCAAAAAGCTTCAGGAAAGCAAGTGGGGGAAAAAGGTGCTTGAAGCCAAAAAAGGGGACGAGATCCCCAAGCCCAAAGGACCCGTAGCAACAGCCTAACCAGACGGAAAGAAATAAAAATTTGAAGAGGGAAGTATGAGTGAATTAAGGTATAAAGAGAGGGGTATCATCAAAGCGGTCAGCGGGTGTATTACCCAAGTGACCGGTCTTCAGAATTGTTTTTTGGGCCAGCTTGTGCGTTTCGGCTATGGGACCGAAGGTATCATCATGGGTTTCGATCTAAGCGTTGCCCAAATTCTGATGGTGAAGGAAAATGAACCGCTCGCCCCTGGAAATCCAGCTTCGGCGACCCTTGAACCCTTCAACATGCCGGTGGGGGCTGCAGCGATCGGAAGGATTATGAATCCTTTGGGAGAGCCTATGGATGGTTTGGGGCCGATCAAATTTGAAGAATTCATTCCTTATTTCAATACGGCGCCTGCGATTATGGACCGTTTGCAATTGAGCCGTTCCTTTGAAACAGGCGTTAAATTGATTGATACTATGCTGCCGCTTGGGAAGGGGCAACGGTCGTTAATTCTTGGTGATAAAATGACGGGAAAGACAACCGTGGGGACGGATATTATTCTCAATCAGAAGGGCAAAAAAGTCATTTGTATTTATTGCGCCATTGGGAAGACAACGTCCCAAATGGGAAAAGTTGTTTCTCTTTTAAAAGAGAAGGAGTGTTTCGAATATACCATTATTATGTGTGCCCCAGCTTCCAGTTCCCCGGGTCAACAGTATCTGGCACCTTACGCGGCTTGCTCCATTGGTGAATATTTCAGGGATCGTGGGCAGGATGTCTTTGTGTTCTTTGACGATTTTACGAAACATGCCTGGGCTTATCGAGAGCTTTCTCTCTTGATGGGAGTTCCTCCCGGACGCGACTCCTATCCCGGAGATATTTTCTTCCTCCATTCCCGTATGATAGAAAGAGCCGCTCAATTAGATGAAAAACACGGGGGGGGGTCTATGACCTTTATCCCTGTTGTTGAACTTCAAGAAGGAGATTTGACGTCTTATGTTCCGACAAATCTTGTGTCAATGACGGATGGGCAGTTATTTCTCAATGCGTCACTTTTTAATGAAGGATTCCGTCCTGCCGTGGATGTCGGTCTTTCGGTATCACGTGTAGGAAGTAAAGTACAGTGGAAGATCACCAAGAAAGTTTCCAGTTCACTGCGTATGGAATTCATCCAATTTAAAGAGCTATTGCGTGCGAGCAAATTGCAGGCTTCCGGTCAATCCGAGGAAACCCGCGAATCACTCCGGGCCGGCAAAGTACTTCAAGCTATCTTGACACAACCGGCCAATTCCCCGGTTCCCATCGAGATCCAGATCATGCTTATGTATGGTAAGAATGAAAAAATGTTTAATGAGTTTGAAGCGGCGCATATGCAGGATTTTCTTGTCGGATTTGAAGAGCACGCCAAAAAAAATGATCCCACGCTTTTTGCGCTTATCAGGGAAAAAAAAGAGTTGAACGATGAAATTAAAAAACGTATTACCCGCGTAGTCCAAGATTATGCGGCTGTGATTAAGCAGAAATTCCAAAAAGCGGAAAATGAAGCGTCGGTTGAAGTAGCTTAAGGTGCTTTTATGGAAATGAAATTTAACCTTTTAGTGATGAGTTTAAAGGGAGTGGCATTTGATGACGAGGTGGAATCCGTCTATTTGACGTCGGATGACGGCGAGTTTGAACTTTTACCGTTTCATCATCCGTTGGTGGCTTCCATCCCGGAGGGGGAGCTCAAGATCGCGGGGAATGATCCCATTCCCATCACGATCGGGATCCTGACCTTTAAAGATAACCGTTGCTGTGTTGTTGCAGAAATTGATCCTAATTTCCAAGGTTATAAACTAAGATGGGACGTTTAGCCAGGAGGGATATCGGGCATGCAAAATTTAGTTGTGATCATTATCATGTTTATTGCGGTGATCGGGCCTTCGATCGTCATTGCAATCGTAGGCGCGGCCACAGTGAAAGCGCTAGGAAGAAATCCTTCCGCAGCGCCTAAAATATATCTTGGAGTTATTTTGATGCTGGTTTTCGCGGAAGCGGCATCGATTATTTCGCTTCTCGTTGTGTTTCAAATCTTTGTGCCAAGAACTTAAAGAGAGGGGAAAATATGTTTATCGTTGGATTTGTATTGATACAAATCGTGGTATTTGGTGTGCTGTATTATGCTTTCAAAAAGATCACAGGCGGTGATACGGAAAATGCCGTTAAAAGATTAAGCGTTGTTTATGAGGATCTTGTTAAGAAACAAAAAGATCTTACGGAAAAAATTGAGGAGGGTGAAAGAGAACTTCAGGCCAAGAAGGAAGAAGCTGCTGCCATCGCGGAGAAGCTGGCCACTCAGGCGCTGGAGGAAGTTCGCAAGAAAGAAGAAGAAGTCCTTAGGAAGGCGCGGGCAGAAGCCGATGAGATTTTGGCAAAGGCGCATGGGTCCCGTGAGGCTCTTTTTCATGACCTCGAAATCGAAGCGAACAAGAAGATGATCGATTTTGTTGCGGACCTTCTTAAGGTCGTTCTTGACAGCAAAACAAGCGCTCTTATCCATGGCCAGTTCGTCAGAAATTTCATTGAGCAAGCAAAAAAATCAGACCTTGCTTCCGTCGATGCGGCGGGACAATCTTTTGTTCTGCGAGCGGCCATGCCGCTTAAAGAAGAAGAAAGAGCCGAAATCAACAAGATACTTTCCGAAAAGCTTGGAGCTGCAGATATTAAACTTGAAGAGGTCCAAGACGAAAAGCTGGTTGCAGGTATTGCTTTGCAGATCGGGTCGCTGATCTTAGAAGGAAACTTCGCCAATTCGGTGAAGGACGCAGCTATTCAGCGTAAAGAAAAATTAAAATCCTAGCATTTTTATTTTAAACGATGGAGCAACAGGACTGGATTGCTGCTTCATTCAATGAATCTCAAAGTAGTCATAGAAGAAATAAATAGAGAGAGCAATATTTTATGGGAAAAGTAACGAGGCTTAAAGGCGATCTGGATGACGTGGACGCACTTCTGGAGATTATTTCGGTTATCAAGGACGTCGCGACGAACCGTTTTTTCACTTTTGCTCAAAGAAAAGCGAATTTTCAGAAGTTTTTTGAAGTCTTTATGGATTTTTTCCAAATCGTACAAAACATCGAGACGGAATGTCCGTTGCTAAGAAACGACAATAAAGGAGTTACTCTTTTTATCGTCTCGTCGGATCAGGCTTTCATGGCTCAGCTGAACAGCCGTCTTACGAGTCTTGCGTTGCAGCAGTCTGAGAAAAATCCGGGAGCTGCGATCGCTTGTTTGGGCAAACGCGTTGCTGAAAAACTCAGGGCTGTGGGCCTTACCAATATCGAAAAAATATTTACGACGGATCAATACCCTGACCGCTATACGCTCTCGCTCGCTATCCGGGAATATTTGGTAAGCCGTATTATGGAGGGACATGCGGGGAAAGTGATTTTAATCCACTTATGGGCGAAAAATTTCACAATCGTAAAACCACGTATTTTGACACTTTTGCCTGCGTCGGAACTTATTCGAACGGGGGGAGGGGATATTACGGAAGAGGATGGACAAGAGATGGATGGTCAGAGCCGTGAGGATAAATACAAGCTTCTTCTGGAATCGCCGCCGGATAAGATCATGAAGGCACTTGCGGATATTTGGATCCATTCCCGCCTGTTTGAGCTTCTCAGCGATATTCTTTTGGTGGAAGCGGCGATTCAGGCGCAACAATTGGAATCGGCCATGGAATCTCTGGGATCGGAAAAAAAAGGGCTTTTGGTCAGTTTCCGAAAGGCCGGGCGTGACGAAATGAACAAGGCGATGCGCGAAGTTTTTACCCAATCGGGTGTTGCTAAAGGCGGTAGACGATAATGGAAAGCGATATAAAGCATACCACACAGAATCAAGAGGCACCGGCAGAGGGTGTCTTTGGAAGGGTGATCAGCGTTCGAGGCCCGGTTGTGGACGTGCGTTTCGAGCAGGTAAGCGATCTGCCGGCTCTTTACGACGTTCTTATCGGACAATCTTTTGACAGAAGAAAAATCGTTTTAGAAGTTGCGGAACATTTGAGTAAGAATGATGTCCGCTGCATTTCGCTTTCCGAAACTTTAAATTTGCAATTAAACTCCAAAGTATTAAATACGCGAAAGCCTGTTTCGATTCGCACAGGAGATGAGCTTTACGGGCGGATCATCAATGTGTTTGGCGATCCTGTGGACAATATGGCGTCTTTTACGGGCACGTCCTTTAAAGTGATCCGGCGTCCGCCGCGTCAGGAAGAATTTAACTTAAAAAGTAAATTTACGACAAAGCCTCAGTTTCTGGAAACAGGTATTAAGTATCTTGATATTCTTTACCCGCTTTGTAAAGGAAGTAAGATGGGAATTCTTGGAGGTGCGGGTTGCGGCAAGAGCGTTGTGATTCTGGAGCTGATCAATAATATCGTCAAAAAACATGACGGAGTCTGCATTTTCACCGGTATCGGAGAACGTATTCGCGAAGGAAACGATCTTTTTTGCGAATTGCGTGATAATAATTTACTTAGAAAAGTGAAACTGGTTTTCGGTCAGATGAATGAACCGCCGGGAGCTCGTTATGAGTGCGTTAATACAGGGATCACCCTTGCCGAAGATCTGGCGGAACAAAATAAAGACGTACTTCTATTCATGGATAATGTTTTTCGTTTTATCCAGGGAGGACAGGAGATCTCGACTTTGCTCGGCCGTGTTCCCGGAGAATCGGGATATCAACCCACTCTGCAATCAGAGGTCAATTCCGTGCAGGAGCGAATCCGTTCGATCCCGGGCTATGGTTCGATCACGTCCCTGCAAGCTGTTTATGTGCCGGCAGATGATATGACCGATCCTTCGGTGGTTGCCATTTTCAGTTGCTTGGACGGGGCCTTGGCCCTTTCCCGTGATCTCGCACAACGCGGTTTTTATCCCGCCATTGATCCTTTGAGAAGCAGTTGCTCAAATTTGGATCCTCGCATTGTAGGGCAAAGGGCGTACAACATCAGTCAGAAGATGATGGCTCTTTTTGCGAAACATAATTCGCTCAAGAGAATCGTCCAGGTCGTTGGTGTCGAAGAGTTGCCCAAAGAGGATCAGCTTGAATACAAACGCGCGGAAAAAATGTTGAATTTTATGACACAGCCATTCACTGTGGGTGAGGCGTTCACCGGGAAAAAAGGGGAGTTTGTGTCGGTGGGGGATGCGGTAGATGATTGTGAGGCGATCATTGCCGGTGTTTATGATAAATTGCCCGCCAGCGATTTCTACCTGGTCGGGCGTGCTCCCAGAAAGAAGGAATAAAAACTTAATCATGAAAGTTGCGCCGGATAAAGCTTCCTATAAAATCCTTTTAAGCTCAGGGAGTTTTCCAAAAGAGACTCTGGATCAAGCTTTCAGACAGGCGGAATCCTCCGGAGTATCCTTTTTGCAAGTTCTTGAGGGCTCTGGCATGGCTAGTGAAGGAAAAATCCTTGAAATTTTTTCAAAAGCTACCGGTCATTCTATTATTAATCTGAAGGATACACATCCGGATCCCGAGATCTTTAAGCATATCCCCGTGAAGTTTGCTTCTTATTATAAATTTTTTCCGGTTGCTCGTGAAAATGGGAAACTCATCATCGCAACGGCCAGGATTTTGGATATCCATACGCTTGATGAAATGAGATTCGCGCTTGGTTTTGAAATCGATATTCGGTTTGCCGCAGAAAACGATATTGAAGAGATGCTTCAAAAATATTACGGGTTGGCTGCCGATACGGTAGAAAAAATCCTTTCCGAAACTCCGGCAAATGAACGTCCGGTGGCCGCAACGCATTCTCAAGACGTAGAAGATATCGAAAAACTCGCGGCTGCACCTTCGGTTGCTTATGTCGTTAACCAGATCATTCTGGATGCCTACAAAAAGCGAGCCAGTGACATACATTTGGAAGCATTGTCAACGGGGATTCGTTTGAGATATCGGATCGATGGCCTTTTGCAGGAAGCGCCTGTCCCGAGGGAATTGAAGGATTTTTTTGCGCCGATGCTTTCACGCATCAAAATTATGGCGAACCTGAATGTGGCGGAAAAACGGCTTCCTCAAGACGGAAAATTCAGGGTTAAGACACAGGAAGAAACATTGGACCTTCGCGTTTCTTTTATTCCTACGTCGAACGGCGAGAGTGTGGTGCTTAGGATTCTTCCCGGAAAGAATGTTTTTAAATTGGAACAACTCGGCTTTGACGAGAAGTATAAAAAACTTTTTGAAGACCTTCTGAATAGGCCGAATGGGATTTTGTTTGTGACAGGGCCGACCGGCAGCGGAAAAAGCACGACCCTCTATGCTGCTCTGAATCGATTGAATATACCGGGCCGGAAGATCATAACGATCGAAGATCCTGTGGAATATGAATTGGATGGAGTCAATCAAATCCATGTAATGCCTGAGATCGGATTGACATTTTCAAGTGGGTTGAGAAGCATATTGCGTCATGATCCGGATGTCATGATGGTTGGAGAAGTTCGGGATCTTGAGACGGCGGATATTGCCATTCGTGCAGCGCTTACCGGGCACTTGATCCTTTCGACTTTACATACCAATGATGCCGCAAGCGGTATTACGCGTCTGCTGGATATCGGGGTGGAACCTTATTTGATTGCTTCAAGCGTTGTTGCGTTTATTGCGCAGCGTTTGGTTCGCGTGATTTGTACCCATTGCAAGGAAGAAAATATTCAAGTATCTCGTGAAATCCGGAAAATTATTACTAAGGAAAACTGGATCGGGCAGCAGGATATTCGCATTCAGCGCGGGCGTGGTTGTGATCATTGCAACGGCACGGGCTATCGAGGTCGGGTGGCGATACATGAATTTTTGGTTTTAAATGAATCCATCCGGAAGCTTGTGATGGGGCATGCTACTGCTGAGATGATTAAGATGGAAGCTATAAAGCAAGGGATGAACACTCTGCGGCGGAGCGGATGGGAAAAAGTAATGGCCGGTATCACAACGCCCGAAGAGGTTTTGGAAGCGACTGAAGCGGATGAAATCTCTCTTTCGGAACAGGAAATCGCCCAAGCCTCAAAAAAGGAATCAGCGGGAAGGGAATTCTTCGAGGCAGGACTCTCCTCGCGAGATTCACAAGATGCCAACATTTCAGAAAAAGAATTCGTGGATTTGCGCAAATTCAAGCGCGTTCGGTGCCGTGTCCCTGTCCTCTATCGGGTCATTGAATTCAGAGGGAGATCCCCAAGGGATGAAGCAATTAAAAAAAGAATTATTCAATTCGAATTCGGCGGCGTCATCGAAAATATATGCCCGGGAGGGATTTTTTTTATGACGCCGGACCGATCTCTTGAAAAGAGTACGGTTCCTGCGCAGCATGAGATGTGGAAATTCCTCGATGATGCACTCGAGGCGGGCAATGTTCTTGAACTCAAAATTAATCTTCCGGACAGGGAGAGCCCGGTTGAATGCATGGCGAGGATCTTGAGGGTGATGCATTCTGCAGAGGGAAAGAAAAATGACGAAGATCCTTCTTATAGTGTTGCCATGATGTTCCTTGCTATCAATAGTGTTGACCGTAATTCTCTCGAAAAATTCTGTCAAGCACAGGCGGTATCTGATGAAACAATTTAAATATGAGGCAAAAAAAGGCGCGGATCTAGTCAAAGGCATTTTGACCGCTGAATCGAGGGAAGATGCCATTCTAATGATTCGCGAAATGGGTTTTGACTTCTTAGCTTTGATGGACGATGAGCGCGGGGATCATTGGGATAAGTTTTTAACTGGGCTGGACCTGTTTTCGCAAAAAAAAGCAGGAAGACAAAAGCGTATTCCATGTAACATCCCTTTTATCTTTCGTGTTTTGGAGTATCACGGGGATCGTTCCCTTATTAAGGATGACAAAGAAAAACTTTCGCAATTGGTGTTTGAGGGTTTTGTCAAGAACGTTAGTGAGGGGGGGATCCTTTTTGAAACTTCCGGACAATTGCAGTCTCAGGAAAAAAAACCTGCAGAGCAGCTGGCTCCTTTTTCTGTGCTGGATATTCTGGAGCCGGGCAATGTGCTCGCACTTAGAATTAATCTTTCCAATGGGGATGCTTCCGTGGAATGTACGGCAAGAATTTTGAGGCTTATCCAGGCAAACCATGAAAGCGGTCACTGCTGTGTTCCTTTCCATATCGCGGTTGTATTCCTAAAAATTAGCGCTAGAGATCGAAATCTTTTTAGGGGAATGTCTTTGGAGATTTGACGCTGGATGAAACAGTTTAAATACGAAGCAAAAAAAGGGATGGATCTTGTCAAGGGAATCCTGTCTGCGGAGACTAAGGATGAGGCGATTGATAAGATAAATGAAATGGGACTTATTCCCGTAGAATTAGAAGAGGAGATATCTGTTGAACCGGACAGCCCGGTTTTGGGCAGAACAGGTTCTTTTTCTTCCAAAATTAGCGCTCGAGCACTTAATGTTTTTTACCGCCAGCTTAGTCGTCTCTTGAAATCAGGTGTGCCTCTTCTTCCGGCACTTGCATTGATTTCAGAGCAATTCGAAGATCCTAAACTCCAGAAGATTCTGGAGCAAATCAAAAATCAGGTAAGACAAGGAAAGTCATTTGCTGAGGTGATGGCTGGATATCCTTCGGTGTTTAACGCTTTTGCAGTTTCTATGGTTGAATTGGGAGAAAATACAGGGCATCTTGACGAAGCATTGCAACGATTGGCGGATTGCTATGAGCGACAATTAGTTACGGTCCAAAAAATCCGGAATGCATTACTGTATCCCGCTTTTATTATCTCGTTAGGCGGCTTTGCTGTTGTGTTTCTTCTTGCTTATGTTGTTCCTAAATTCACAAAGCTTTTTTCAGAACTCGGACAGACTTTGCCGTTATTGACGCGCTGCCTGATCTGGGTGAGTGATGTGGCTAAACATTCTGGTCTCGGGATCATTTTTGCTGTCGCAGTTTTTATGATTCTGATGCGGGCTCGTCTCCGTGTACGCTCGAACAAAATCCATTGGGATAAGATAAAGCTCCAACTTCCGTTACTGGGAAAGGTGATTTTTATGGCTCAATTTGCCGCTTTTTCTCGATCCGTGGAAATGCTTTTAAGAGGAGGTGTAACTCTCTTAAAAGCCATGAGAACAGCAGTTCCATCAGTTTCCAATGAAGCCATGAAAGAAGAATTAATTCACGTAGCAAACAAAGTAGAGCAGGGTGCAACTTTGAGCGAGGCTTTGAAAGCTTCGGGTTTTTTCCCTATGTTTGCAATTCATTTGCTTTTGATTGGTGAAAAGACAGGGCGTCTGGAACAATCTTTTAATGATATCGCAGATTGGTATGAACAAGAAGTGGAAGAAAATACGAGGATCCTGACCCAGCTGATTGAGCCCATAGCGATCCTGGTATTAGGCATAGCGTTAGGACTGATCGCCATGGCGATTTTACTTCCTATTTTTAGTATGGACGCAATTATTTCTTAACCGGTGAGGTTGATATGAAGAAAATACTTCTAAAATTCAAAGAACATGGTTTTTCCCTGATTGAAATCATTTTGGTTGTGATCATCATTGCGACGCTTTCGGCCATGGTTGTGCCGCGTCTTTCAGGACGTTCCGATCAGGCCAGGCAGGCAACGGCAAAAGCGGATATTGAGGTCAATATCCCGACGGCGCTTAAGCTTTATGAGTTGGATAATGGTTTTTTGCCCACCACAGATCAAGGACTCGATGCGTTGTTGCAAAAGCCGAGTACTGCGCCAACACCGGAGAATTGGAATGGACCTTATCTGGAAAAACAGTCTGTAGATCCCTGGGGGCGCGCTTATCAGTATCAAAGTCCGGGGGTGCATCGCCCGCATGATTATGATCTGTCTTCACTTGGCAAGAGTGCCAAGGACGCCAAAGATGATATTATTAACTGGATTGAGACCGAATCCCAGTCATAACATGAGACGTTTGGGATCAAGTCGGCAGTTTGGGGGAAAGAAAGGTTTCACGCTTATCGAAATCATTCTCAGCATTGTTATTCTGACTGTCGGCATCATATCCGTTCAGCGGGTATTCATCGGCTCTTTATCAGCGTTAAGTGTTATTGAGAATTGGGACCAAGCGGAAGCTCTGCTGGAAGAGAAAATATGGGACATTGAAAGAGGGGTCAAAGAAGGGGACGGGGTTCTTCCATCCTCTCAATCGAACGGAGTTCTGCTTGGAAAAATCAGGACTTATCAATACGATTTAAATATACGGGCCATAGACCGTGAAAGTAATTTTGTGGAAGCGACGCTATCTGTTTCTTGGAAGATTAGCGGGATAAAACGTTCTATAACGCGTCATTTTTATCTTATGGTGCCTTATGCGGCTTGGAAAACTTCAACGGCGTGGTTTTAGCCTCGTTGAAATGATCGTTGTGCTGGTGATTACAGCTACTTTAGGAGTTGTTCTTTACACAACTTTTGCGCAGGGAATTCGACTTTGGGTTCGGAGTGCAAAAGACCGTGGGGAATGGAAAGTTTCACTTTTAACTGAGAAAATGATCGGAGAAATGCGGAATATTTTTATGGACCCTCAGTGGGCATTTCAAGGGAATCAAGGGGAACTGAGTTTTGCCGCTTTATCTCTTGAGGGGCGGGAAGCCAAGGGGCAGACATCCAAGGTCCGACCTGTCTACCTTCATTACGTATTCGATGCGAAAAAAAAGACGATAAATGTTCAACGTTACAGCTTTACGGATCTCTTTTCTTCAAAGCCTGTCCAAAAACCTTATACGGTAGTTTTGGACAAAGTTCGAACTTTTGAATTACAGTATTATGCTTATGATACATGGGAGAAAAGATACCATTGGAAGTCGATTTGGGATAAAAAATGTTTTCCCGAGACAATCAAAATCACCATCGAACATGAACAAACAAATGATCGAAAATTAACGCGGATGGTCGATATGCCGCTAGGAAATGTATGCCGAGCATGAAAAAAGAAAATGCGTCTCAACCATCCCAAGGAGAAACTCCCAAACGTTCGGGGTTTAAAGCTCCTTTAAAGTTCGGGGCATCTTCGATAACGCTCGTTGTGTGTCTGGGGTCAGAATATCTTAAGATAGGCCATGGTCGTTATTCTCAAGGAGGGGTTAGGGTAGAAAACTTGTTGGTTGAAAAGATCGAAAAACGGAATGATGCGGAAATTGCGCAAATTCTCGCCTCCTATTGTAAGGGAAAAAAAATCAAGCCAGCGCAGGTTCTTTTTGTTCTTCCGTCGAAGCAATTTATTTTTAAAAACGTGGATATCCCTTCGACGGAAAAAGAAGAAGTTTCAAAAATTATTGATCTTCAAGCGGGACGTTTTACGCCTTACTTGCGCGAAGAAATCGTGATTGATTTTCTCTGCCTTGATACCTTGACGCAACATTTTACAAGTGTGCTTCTTTTTATTGTAAATCGGAAAATCGCGGATCGTTATGCTTCTATTTTTGAAATGGCCCGGGTGGAAGTCGACAAAGTAATTGTCGCATCTGAATGTATGGCAATGAGTTACGACAATGCCATTCAAGGCACCCCCCTCCAGGGAGCCTTGGGCGGGTTGCATATCGGCGAAGAATATTCCGAACTCACAGTTTTAGATAATCATCAAATTGTTTTTGTGCGAAGCATCCCTGTAGGTGCCTCGGCCTTCAAGAAAAACCAGGAACAAGCACGGATTGATTTTGTCACAGAGCTGGATAAATCAATTAACGCCTATCATGACCAGGGCGTTGGGAAACCCATTCACATGCTTTTTGCGACGGGCCTTGTGGAGAGCATCCAGAATTTGGATGCTGACATCAAAAAAATGAGCAGCCCTCAAACCAATACCATCGAGTTTTCTGTTTTCGATTATCGAAAATTATTTTCGGTCAGCGAACCGGTGATGACTGTCATGAATCAGGCTAATTATCTGTCTTTCTTTGAGATTTTTTCTGTTTTGTCCTATGCCCATCAGGCGAAAATCAACATCCTTCTTCCTGAGGTCAAGTTGCAGCGACGTGTCCGCGAAGGGAGCAAAGAGGCGTTAGGTATGGGAATTTTGATCATGCTGATTTTTTTACTCTTGAGTCTGATTATGGGCAGCAGGATCTACTTCAAAAAAGTGATGAATCAAAAGTTGGAAAAACTGGACCATAGTTATGGTGAAGAGGCGAAAAAGCTGGAAACGATATCCACAAAAAACAGGATCGTTAAAAAACTGCTTGATAACCGCGGCAAGGAGCTCCAAATTCTAAATGTGATCAATGGGTTTATCGGCGACGATCTTTATCTCTCTCAAATCAACTATGACAATGAAGGGAATGTGACCATTGCCGGGACGGCGGCTTCTATGTCCCGTGTGTTTGCTTTTGTGACGCAACTGAAGGAATCCAACCGTTTCAGTAAAGTGGAAACGAAAGAAACAAAATCGCGGAAAGAAGGGAAACAGGATGTTGCTGATTTTTTAATAGAATGTGTTTTGGCGCAGGGATTCTTGTTGTGAGGAAATGAAATGAAACCGATAAAATTTAATCCAGAAGCAATATTTTTTAAGCTGAGCGGTCCAGGCAGGATCCTATTTATTGTGACGGTGGTTTTTGTCATGATGGCATTGATGGACCGTTTGATGATTGGTCCTTATATGTCACAGATGCAGTATATGGAAGCCGAAACGAAAGCTCAGCGCGAGAGCATTAAACGCAGTAAAAGGATTATTGCTTTTCGGGACAGCATTTCTCAGGAGTATGCCAAGTACAGCACTTATCTTGATAGCGGGGAAATGACGCAAGAGCAAATTATCGCTGCCCTTTTGAAAAAGATAGAAACCCTGGCAGGGCAGCAATCCGTGACGGTAACCAATATCCGCCCCGGCGATGTTGAAGAAAAGCCGATCTATCGAGTTTACAAAACAAGCATTGATTGCGAAGGCAAACTCGGCAATATTCTGTCTTTCATTAATCTTTTGGAACAATCCGATTATCTTTTTCAAGTAGAGCGGTATACGATGGGACCCAAATCTAAAGGCTCCGATATCGCCAAAAGCACTTTGGACATAGCGCGTACGCTCATTACGGCTGAAAAAATAGACGGTCTTGAGGAGCTTCCATGAGCAATAAAGCAAAGGCCTTTTTGTTTTTTATCTTTTCCTTCGTTTTTTTTGCAGTGCATTTATGTTTTGCCGGAATCAGCGCTAGGGAATATCAGCGAGCAATCAAGTATCTTGAAGAAAAAAAATATAATGAAGCCATTGAAATTATTCAGGATTCGATCAACGAGGACCCGAATCAAGCGATGCTTTATAATTTGCTTGGTCTGATTTATCTAACTCAGAACGAGTCGATTACCAGCGCCATTGGTTCTTTTGAGGAAGCTATCCGTTTGGACCCTAATTTTGCGGACGCTTATTATAATCTGGCTACGGTTTATGCTGGGATCGGTAATCGCCCCGAACGGGCTGCCGAATATTTCAGAAAAACCATTGAAATCGATCCGAATTATATGAAAGCTTATTTCGGTCTTGGCTGGTTTTCATTGACTGCGGAAGAGGACCCAAAAATGGCGGCCGAATATTTTCAAAAAACCATTAATAATTATCCAAATTTTGCGGAGGCTTATTATGGTTTGGGTCTCTCTTACGTTCAGATGAAAAAAGCGCCTATGGCGCTGGAATCTGTTTCGAAAATAAGAGAAATGGGCAGGGAGGAACTTGCCGCTCTACTTGAGATGGCTATCCGGGGCGAGGGTTTCCCCGAAGGCCTCAGAGAAGAAAATAGTGATCTGCCCCCTGAAAAGGAAATCCCACTTTTACAAAAATCCGATGAATTTGAAGGAAAAGAAGTACCACTGGAGAAAAAAGGCAATCTTCCTTTGAGGCAGCAGGCTTCCGAAATTCCAGTCCAAAACGAAAACACATCAACGACCAATTCCAATCCCTTTCGTTTGAATTGAAAGGATCAAAAGGAATTTGTTTGGTTGTTAATGGGTTGTTTTCTTTTTTTCTTCCTCGATCTGTTTGATCCGGAGATCCAATTTGGCGATCGCTTGTGCAATGGTTTCAGTCCGGTTGTTTTGTTCATTGATATAGAGGGTGAGGAGAAGACTGGAAAATATGACAAAAATAAGCAAAAGGAAAAAGATAAAGTTGCTGGGCAGAGCAAAGCCAGCCCACTGGGCAATATTTCGAAGCCATGCATCATAAATGGTGAAAAAAATTACTCCCGCGCTTAAGACCAGCCACGTTAAAGCGTACTTGAAGGACATTTTTTGACGCCGGATGAGATCAATCACGGCAATCAGGATAAAAGCGGTCAGGCACAGAGCAAATGTCTTGGGTTGCATGAAGACCTCCTGGTACCGCTTAAGATTGATTTTATGGGCGTAGCGGTACAGTACGGGTGGCCCATAAACGCTATTTTTTTTTCTTTAAAGTATCAATTAAAATAGCTAATGTGACTTTGACCATGTAATAAAATGTTGCGAAATAACGGATAGAAGATTGTCCGCCCTGCCGTGTACGCATCTGTACAGGGATTTCGCCTATTCTTGCTTCATGGCGCTTTGCGATTTTGATGGCTTCAGGCTCAGGGAAATCTACAGGATAGTAGTCAGCGAAAATCTTGATGATCTTTTTTCCTGCGGCCCGGAATCCGGAAGTCGGGTCTGTAAGATAAAGCCCTGTGAGGAGCCCGAGGAGATGGCAGAAGAAACGTATGCCGGCCCTTCGGAAAAAAGTCGATCGGTAAGTGCTAAAATGTTTATCAAGGAAACGGCTTCCGATGCAGAGGTCAAGTCTGCCTTCCTGAACGGGTTCTATAAGGTTCTTAAGATAGGAAGGATCATGCTGCCCGTCGCCGTCCACTTGAACCGCAATGTCATAATGTCTCTCATAAGCGATTTGATAGCCGGTTTGAACAGCGCCGCCAATGCCGAGATTGCAAGGCAGCGTTGCGACGAATGCGCCGGATTTAAGGGCTTCTTCTTCGGTATCATCGCTTGAACCATCATTGATGACGAGTCGGTCCGCCTCAGGAAATGAACTTTGTATTTCTTCGAGGGTCTTTCGGATGGAGTGCCCTTCGTTAAATGCAGGGATGATAATAAGAATTTTAGTGTTCATAGGAGATTCATTTTAGTCTATTATGCAACAGATCAATCGGAACTCAAGGCTTTTTAAACAAAAGGTCTTCAAATAAATGGAATTTTCAAAACGAACATATTCATTTTTGAAATCACTTTTGATTATTCTCGCGATTAGCTTTCTCGCGATTTATTTTCGGACTTATTCTATTCACGGCGGCATCGCCTGGCTCTTTCGTTCCACAGAGTCTGAAGCTCGTCGGATAGTGGATCAAGGGCTGAAAACTCAGTTGCAGGATGCTCTTAAAAAGAGTTACCCGCAGCTTTCTGATACGGCACGAATGCAGATGGCAGCGCTCCAATTTGAAAAGGTCAAGATCAACGAGCATATTCAATATGAGAATGCAGTAGCGAAAGCTAAATCGAATTTGGATCAAACCCGGCGTGCTGGAAAACGAACTTATTTGCTGGAAGCTGATCCTTATCATTATTTTTATCTTACGGAGCAGCTGCTTAAGACAGGACATGTGTCGGATACTGTCAGGGCGGGTCTGAGCTTTCAGCCGCTTATGCGTGCTCCCCATGGCCACTGGGAGCCTTTTTTGCTTCATCCTTATGTAGGGTTATTTTGGTATCGTCTTTTTAAAATAGGGAATCCTCAAATTTTATTATTGGAAGCGGTTGCTTCTGTGCCGCTCTTGCTGACTTTTTTGGTAATTCTTGTTGCTTTTTTATTGGGTAAAATTTTGAGATTTTCTGTTGCAGCTCGAACTGCCGGTATCATGACGCTTGTCCTGTCACCAATCTTCATTCAGCGAAGTGCCTTTGGTTGGTACGATACAGATCCCTACAATTATATTTTCCCCATGCTTATTCTTGCTTCTATGTTCTACGGTTTTCATAATGAGAAAAAACTCCTTGTTGGAGTAGGTTTGGCATCTTTTTTTACGGGATTTTATGCCTTATTTTGGGAAGGCTGGGCGTTTATGTTCGTCCTTGTCCCAGCTAGTCTTTTGGGAAGTTTCTTTCTCTTGGCGTTGATTTATCGGTTTCAAATGCCGGTTATCGTGAAAACGATTCTGCGTTTTTGGGGGCTATATGTTTTGTGCTCGTTGGTCTTTTTAGCACTTTTTTTGACTCCCACAGGATTTGCCTACTCGATTCAAAATGGGTGGAAGGCTCTCCATGAATTCGGTCTTTCCAATATGGATATTTGGCCTAATATTTTCTTGACCGTCGGGGAGGCAGAAGGGATTACGCTCAACAAATTGATCTTTCTCACGGGGAATTATGTCACATTCGCCGTAGCCTTGGTTGGAGTGTTCTTGGAAGGGCTAAGGGTGTTCAGGCAGAAGGATGTTTTTAATCAATTGAGATTTGTTTTTTTTATTCTCTTCAGCATTCCTCTTTTACTTATGTCCCTTAAGACGGAGAGGTTCTCTCTGCTTTTTGTTCTGCCGCTTTCGATTTTTGTTGCTTTTGCCATGATGCGAATTTCAGAGATATCCGAGGCATTCATGCAACGTCGGAAAGCTTCCGAGCTTACAAAACGAATGCTTGGCCGGTTAGGAGTCACCTTTTTGTTTTTTCTCGTTTTTTCCCCTTTGTTACTTTTAATGGCGCATCTTGTGGCGGGCGCCATTCGGCCGATTATGGATGATGTCTGGTACGAGTCTCTTTTGGAAGTGCGTGCGAAAACGCCGGAAAATGCCATTGTGAATAGTTGGTGGCCACCGGGTTATTTCATAGCCGCTATAGCTAATAGACGTGTGACCATGGATGGAGGGACTCAGCGTTTTCATGAACCTTTTTGGATGGCAAAGGTTCTTTTGTCGGAAAACGAACATGAGGCTGCAGGCATTCTTCGAATGCTCAATGTAAGCGGCGATGATGCGTTGGAGCAACTCCAGAAGTGGGGTATGGATGTGCCCGATGCCGTTGATTTGATTCTCAAGATAACAGGTTTGCCTCGAGGCGAAGCATTGCTGGCTTTGCCTTCATTCATGTCAGACGAACAAAAAAATGCTCTATTGGACAAGACGCATGGGGGAGGAATAATGCCACCTTCTTATCTTTTTCTCTATGATGATTTGGTTACCCAAAATCTCGGTGTCAGCGTTCTGGCTCAGTGGGATTTTAGAAAAGCCAAAAAAATTCAGGAGCAAAAACAAAACCGGTCTGTTCAAAGCCTTGTGCATCTTGGGATCAATGCAAGCGAATCTTATGTGCGGGATCTTGTTAAAGTGACGGGACAATGGTTGCGTTATTCTCCCGTTTCATTATTGGAGCAAAGGCAAAAAGATGTGCTGTATTTTAAAAATGGCCTTCGGTTGGATTGGGCAACGAAAGAGGCTTTTCTTTTTATTCCTTCACAGAGAATTCAAGGAAAACCCGCAAGTCTTTTTTATTTCGATCAGGGACAACTAGTTGAAAAAAAATATGAAGGGACCACCCTTGAAATTTCTGCGCTGGTTTTTGAAGAGAATGGTTCTTTTTATAATGTTCTTGCAGATGCCAAGCTTATTCGTTCGTTGCTTTTCCGACTTTATTATTTAAGAGGGCAAGGGTTGTCTCTTTTCAAACCGCTTGTCAGCAAAGGGACTTTATCGGGAGGGACTGTGGTGCGTGTTTTTGAACTGGATCGGAGCAAGCTTTCAGCCTGACCGTTGGCAGGAAAGGATTTGCATGAAAAATTTTGAAAATGGAATTATCAGTAAAAAGAAAGGAGGAGGATGGAATGAAAAAGAATGAATGGCGCAAGATTTCTTTCTTGGCGGTGGGGAGCTGTTTTTTGCTCTCACCCTTGACCTATGCGGATACGGATGTTTCTTCAAAAGATGTCGCCGTACGAAAAGTAGGTGTTTCCTGGAATATGGCAGAAGATCGAAGGATTGAAAATAACGGTGGGATTTATCAGCCGGAGGGAGAGGACAAATATATCAAGCGTTTGATCGACGGACTTTCCGCAAAAGTAGATCAGCTCATCGCTCAGACTAATCGGATCGAAAAAAAATTGGATTCGCTGGGCGCTACAAGCAATGCCGGGAACGGGACATTGATATCTGAAGGCGGAAATAACAGGAAGAGATAGACTGAAAATGCCAGGGTGTTGTTGTTTTTTAGAAAAAGATTTTTTTAGTTTTAATTTTAAACTAGGGAGAAGGTCCCATATTGTTCAAAAAGAAAACCAAGGATGATCAAGGGAGCATTTTGATTGTATGCTTTTTTGTTCTTGTCTTGCTCAGCGCTTTTGCCTTAACGGTTGGGTATATGATGCGACAGAAATTGCAGGTGATTATTCGTGTCGATGATCGCCAAAAGCTTCGTTTTTTAGGGGATGCTGCTGTCAAAAAATCAATCTATGTGCTTTTAAAGCATCGGAAAAATCCGCAGTCGTTTGATGCCCTCAATCAAAGCTGGAGCCAAAATGAATCAGAATTCAAAGAAATTAAAATGGGAAATGGAGTTTTTTCGGTCGCTCAGTGGGTCAATACTTATAACAGTAAAACAAAAAAAATAGAAACAGGGCAGCGCTATGGCCTCCTCGATGAGGAGAGTAAAATAAATATTAATCGCATGCAGTCTCCTGAAGTCTTAAGCCGGCTTTTTGTGGAAGTGGGATCGGTGACTCCTAGGGTGGCCGATGATTTGGCCAAAGCCATCATGAATTGGAAGGGGAAAACCAAAAATACATTTGAAGACGGCTACTACGCAGATTTGAAACCTCCCTATACGTCCCGGCATGATGCTTTTACAACTTTACAAGAACTTCAGTGGATTAAAGGGATGACCGCAGAAATATATGAAAAGATCCTGCCTTATGTGACACTTCACAGTACGGGGCATATTAATCTGAATACGGCTTCACGTCCTGTCCTTATCGCTCTTGGAATGGCTCCTTCTATTTGTGATAAACTTCTGGCTTATAGGAATTGGCATGATGGTTTAGAGGGGACCAGTGATGACAGGGTCATTATGAACTTGTCATCATTTCCACAAGACCTTGCTAATAGCAGTTTTTTGGACCATAATGAAGAATTAAATATTAAAGCTGTGATTGATTCAGGTGTGTTAACGATTAAATCACAGAATTTTAGTGTCTGCGTATTGGCACAATTATTACATAAACGCCAGACTTTGCGCCTCAAAGCAATATTCGATGATCGGGGAGTTATCAAACAATGGGAAGAAGAGTTCGTCGTTTTGCCCTCATAAGCCTTCTTATTTCGTCCGCCTTTCCGTTTGCTTTTTCACATGCGCAGGAAGCGGGTACCCTCATTGAAGAGCTTAAGCTTTTTTCTAAGGCCATCGGGGTGATTTGTGAAGCTTACCCTGAGGATGTGAAACCGAGGAATTTGCTTTATGAAGCTGCAAAAGGAATGCTGAGTTCGTTGGATAAGTATTCGCAATTTGTTGATCCTGAACTTTACAAACTGGTTCAAATTCATATGAAAGGTGAATATGCGGGTATCGGGGCTATCCTACAGATGGTAGATGATAAAATCGGCATTCGTGGGTTAGAACCAGGGAAACCTGCGGAGATGGCAGGCCTTCATGTCGGGGATATCATTCTTAAAATCGATGGCGTTTCGATAGAAAAAAAGCAGGTGGCAGATGTTTCCGCGCTTTTAAGGGGAGAAGCGAATACTCCCGTTGTTGTTACGATTCTCAGGGGGCCTCCGGCTCAGGTATTGGATATCACGATCCAGCGGAAGATTATTGAAATCAAAGCCGTTCAGGATTCCCGTATGGTCGGTAAATCTCTAGCCTACTTTCGCTTATCAGCATGGCAAGAGCACACGACCACGCAAACGGAAAAAACGCTTGATGATCTAAAAAAGCAGGGAATGAAAGCCCTGATCGTAGATCTCAGGAACAATGACGGTGGATTATTGACCCAAGCGGTTTCTCTGGCGGAAAAATTTTTGGAGAAAGATAAAAAAATTGTTTCTGTGCTCAGTAAAATAGCAGAGCAACGGAAGGAATACTTTAATTCCCAGAAAGGGAAGTATCTGAATCTGCCTATGGTCATTCTTGTGAACGATAAGAGCGCCAGTGCTTCGGAAGTTTTTGCAGGAGCACTTCAGGATCATAAACGCGCGACCATTGTGGGTGTTCAGACCTTCGGCAAAGGTTCGGTCCAATCGATGATTCCTTTTGACGACGTGAGCGCACTCAAACTGACAACGGCGAAGTACGTGACACCATCTGGGAAGGTGATTGACAAGGTTGGCTTGACGCCGGATAAAGTGGTTTCTAATGATCCCGAAGGAACGCCTGGTAATGATCGGCAGATACTTGAGGCAATTGCAATTTTCAAGGAGTTTATGTAATAATAACCGCAGCATTGATTTTCTCACAAGAAAGGAAAGATCCATGGATAAACGTATTGGAATGGTGGGGGTGGCAGTATTTTGCATTTTGGCCGTGGTCGTGTGTTACGGTTTTTTGAGCGGTAAGTCAGATCAAGTGACTTTAGGAGAGAAACAGGGTGGTCTGGGCATCATGTTTCCTGACATGATGAATCAGTTAAGCCAAAATATGTCTTTGTGGCCCCGCATGAATCAGGATGAAAAGAAGCTGGCGGTGAGTGCTGTGATTGGTCTTTATAAGACCAGAGAAAACAGCGCTATTCTAAATACGCCGGAATTTTATGTTGGAAAGATCGATGATACGCTTAAGTCGGATCCGAGTGTATCAAATTTAAGTATCATGGCTATGTTGAGGATTCTTGCGATAATGGAATACGATTATTACAACGGTCAAGACAAAGACACTTTAGCGCGCCAGATTTTGGGAGAAAAAGGATTTACGGAAAATCAACGAAGGCGTCAGCTGGAGCAACAGCAGGCAAAGTGAATTTTAAACAAAAAGAGAATTTAAAAAGCGGGATGCGGTGACACGCCTCCCGCTTTTTTTCTATGGCTTCTTGTGTGTCCTGAGGCAGGCTGTTTTTTCGCTTCGATGTGTGCTATGGAATAAAATTAAAATTTTTCTTCTTGCTTTAAATTGTTTTCAGGGATTTTTGGGGACTTGGTGAACGTGAGCGCCTCGAAACTGAAAGCGATAGCCAGGATCCCGGAATGAAGCAGCAATCGGTCAAAAGTTGTCTTGATTTGATATATAATATTATAAGCGGTAGTTTGAAGTGCTAAAAGGTTGCCGAGATTAATCAGAATCACGATCAGAAAAAGAAACCAGGTAGTTCGTGTCTGATCTGTTTTTTTTCTCAATCCTAAAACGAGAGCGCCTGCAAGGGAAAATTCCCATAATCCTTTCCAAAGCTCAAAAGAACTCATATAGGCAAAAAAAGCCTCAAAAATTATGCGAGTTCTGTTGAAATCCCCAAGGATGAGGCCTAAATAATCCTCGGCGGTTCTTTTGGGGCCCAGGTATTCCCCTGTGGTTCCTAAGAAAACTTTTAAGAGAATCGTTGCCAGAAGAGGCAGTGACGATCCGAGCATGAACCCGATAGCTGATTTCGTTAAAGTTTTAATCTTGCCACGGTGCTTGAAATAAAGGACCAGTATGAAAGCGAGGAAAATCCATAACAAAAATAAAAGCCCTTCATTTTTAGTCCAGCTCGCAAATCCGGCCATCAGGCCAGATAGAAAGAAAAGATTCTTTTGCTGGGATTGAAGACTGAGCACCATGATAAGTCCGCTAGCCGTCATGAAGAAAGCAAGAGGGATGTCAGCGTATTGGGCGGTGGCCCAGAAACGGTAATGTCCTATTGCGAGAAAAAAAGCACCTCCTATCCAACCTGAGATCAGGGAAACGCGTTCTGCCAAATACCAGGTTAAAAACAAGGCGCAGGAAATGTAAAACCCTAATGCAGCGATAGGTCCGAAGACCAAAGACTCATAGCCTAAGCCATTCCATCCCCAGACAAGGAGGGTGGGTAAAAGAAGAGGGTAATCAGGATGCGTCCAAAAAATCTGGGGAGAAAACATCCTTCGCCATTCTTCGGGATTTCGAAACATAAATTCGGCTTTTACGGTCCACGCATAACGGGCATCCCAACCCCCGGAAATATTTAGGGCAGTTGAGAGCAAAAAATGATGTGTTGCCGCAGCAAGGGTTGCAAGGAAAAGAATACAACTTGCGACATGGAGCAGGCGGTTGGGTAGCCGGTGCTTATCAATAAGATTCTTGGTGAAAAAAACAGGGAATCGATAGGGAGAAGGAACCCAGGGCCAAAGATATTGAGCGAGGAGTATGGTCATGATTAAGGTGATGATGATGGAAATGGACTTTGCTTGAATCGGGTTAAATAGATAAGAAAAGAACAGAGCTAACGAACAGATCCCAAAACCGGTTGGCAAAGAAGCGCCCAAGAGAAAAAGAATTTTGTAGCGGAGTTTGATTTTTTTAAGCAATACACTCAACGTAAGGAATCCAAGGATAAAAGGGATGAAACATGATTTCAGAATAATCGTCATGGCAGCTTCTCCCCAATGCCTTTGCCATTGCCCAAGGAGTGGATCAATTTATAGCCTGTTTCATGAGCCCGCTTTTCGGCGAGGGTATCTGTTGAACAAAAAATGATCGCTTTTTTTTCAGTGGGAAAAGGTACAATGAATCTTGGGGTAAAATATCTTTGAGCAGCTTGCAACTGTTCTGTGGTGGCGTTCTCAGGACTATAAGGGGTGTCCATGAGAAAGTAGATATTTTCTTTAGGGGGAAGAAACGGGTCAAAAACCGAAAAAGGTGCCCCAGGATCAAAAAAGCGGAAGATCTTCTCATCCTTGGAGAAAAGAAATTTTTTTAGCACGAGGGCTTGATCTGCGGTCGCAGGGATCTGAGTGGTTAGGATGATTAAAAGAATGATCCCGTAAAAAATGGCATTTCCGGCCTCGGGAACAACGGAGGATGCTTTTTTGAGAAAAGGTATTGCTTGATTTCGCATAGAGATGAGTTTAGTATAACGCAATATTGATTTTTTAAAACGATCATTTTTAAGTGGCCATTATTTTAAACTTAAGGAGGAACCCTTAATGAAGAAAATACTTGCAGGTTGTTTGTGTCTAGTATGCGTTTTAGTGTTTGCCGGTTTTGATTGGGGATTTCGTAAGAGTGAGAATACAGCCACAACAAAAAACGAGTCTTCTTCGATGCAGACTTCTTCTACAAACAGTCCAAGCAATGTTGCTGGGCCAACAACGGTGAATGCTACGGCGATAGCAACAGCCGCAAAAGTTGTGGGTTCCGGGACTCCAGAAGAACAAAGAATGCGAATGGATGCTTTGATGCGAGTTGCCAAGATCATGGCGGCGAAAAATCAACCTCCTCAAGCTTCTCAGAATGTTGTATCTGCCCCTCAGCCTGATAGATACGAAATGCCAACTCCGGAAAGTGTCGCATCAGAACCGCAGGTTTCTACATATGAAGTACCGAATTCCGAAAATGTTGTATCGGAACCGCAGACTTCTACCTACGAAACACCCGGTGACCAAAGCGATATGCAAACCTTCCAAGAGAATACGCAGGTTTTCTCAAACGAGTAGCTTTAAAATTTAATCACGGATTGTAAGAAGAATCGAGTTTTGAAGAAAATCGGAACCCCTGGGCTCTTTAATGAGGGCGCAGGGGTTTTTTGTATTGCTTTTTTCTCTTTGTCAGTAATCCATCCGACACAAAAATAAAGAGAAACGGCAGCAGCTTCTTGGGTTCGTGTATCCTTTTAAATAATCCCGAAAGATTATTTGAAGCTGTTGATTTAGTTCATTCCTGAAAAGACGATATTATCTATATGCGCAAAATCATAAGATACTTTTTAATATTTTCTTTATTGCTGACCTCTTTTAAAATCCCAGTCGATGCTGCTGTTTCTTATCGGAATATCAAGGTGGGGATTGCCGTCGCGCCCGGGTTTAGAGCGCAGCCGAATTGGCGATCAGAATTCGAACAACGATTGGCTTATGTTTCCAGAATTTTTGAAAGTGAATTCAAGGTTCGTTTCGTTCCTGTTAAATGGTACGAGTGGTCTGTTGCTACAGAACGAGAGGAGCCGCGTGTTCTTATGGAGGATCTTATGTCCCGTTTTCCGCTGACCGACGTGGACATTATGATCGGTCTGACGAGCGTCAAAAACGATCCAAAACAGTCTATTCGAGATCCGCACACCATTGGTCAGGCACGGCCTCTTTCCGGATATCTTGTGTTGCGCTACCCTATGAGCCGTTTATTCAAGGTCCAGGAGCAAACGGTTCTAGCGCATGAGATCGGACATCTTTTTGGCGCAATTCATACGAATGATCCTTCGGACATCATGTTTCCGGTGATGAACAAGCAGTTGCCTTCCAGGTTCGATCGTGAAAATGATGAAATTATTATGGAAACGCGGGATATCGACTTTAGAAAAGGAGTGGAAGCCCTCTCCAAACCTGCGATCCAAAAGCTTCTAGGATCTTACATCAAGATGGTGGCCCAGGAGCAGCCTTTCGATTTTTTTTATATGTTGGGTGTTCTCTATTTGAGTCTAGGGCAAAATGAAAATGCTATCAATGCATGGAAGAAAGCTTCCACAATCCTGCCGTCTTACCCGCGTATTCACTATGACCTTGGCATGCTCTATTACAAAATGGGATCGACACAGGCTGCTGTCAGAGAACTGACCCAGGCAGTGCAGGGTTTCCGTTTTGCCAGTGAAAATCGCGAAAAGATGATGGCGCTTGTCGCTCTAGGTGATGTCTATCAGTCCCAGAAGGATTATGCGACTGCTTATAATGCTTATACGAGGGCTTTGGCGTTGGATCCAAAGAATAAAGCCATCAAGACGAATTTGGCGTTTCTCCTTATGAAAACGGGGCATACGGAAAATGCCATTCGTGAATTTGAGGCGTTGCTTTTTCAGGATCCCGAAAATGTCAAACTGTTAGCCCATTTGGGGATTGCCTATTATGAATCGAAACGTTTTCTTGAGAGTGAGAGATATTTGAATCGGGCGCTTGCAAAATTGAAAGGCGGCAGTCCTGAAAGTGCGGAGGTCCATAACTATTTGGCAAAAATTTTTCTCCGGACAAAGCAGACCAAAAAGGCATTAACTCATTTTCAGATTGCGTGTACGGCCAGCCCCAGTTTGGATTGTTACAAGGGGTTGGCTCAAATGTATTTTGAACTTGGCCAGTGGGATGATTGCATCAGCACCTTAGCGACGGTTCTCCAGGCCCAAAAAGATGATCCGGACGTTTATGGAACTTTGGGTGTCGCGTTCCTGCAAAAAGGGAATTATGAGAAAGCCATTCCGATTCTTCGCGAGGGGCTGCGTTATACGACGGATAATAAAAAAAGCGCATTGTTCTATCAGAATATCGGCCATATTTTGATTCAATTACAGCAATACGATTTTGCAGAAAAAGAGTTTCTGATGGCAATCAGCAAAGATTGGAATAATGTCGATTGCCATCAAGGTTTGGCCGTAGCGTATTTGGGAATGCAAAGATTCCCCGAGGCTAGAAAGGAATTCGAAAATATTCTTCGCATTGACCCCAAGAATCAGAAAGCCAAAGAAATGATCCGGAAGATTGATAAAGTCATAAGCCAACCCATCCCCATGGATTTCCAAATCCAGGGAGATATTTCATCATGAGAGACATTCTTTTAAAGGATGTTATGGTCACCAAAGTGGTTACCGCTTTTATAAAAGACTCGCTTAGCAAGACGGAAGAAAAATTTCGTTTGCATGGTATTCGCCACCTTCCGGTTGTTGATGATAAAAAACGTGTGGTCGGCATGTTCACTCAAAGAGATCTCATGCGCTGCTTAGCACCTCGCAAGACCGAGGACGGATATATTTTCGATAAAGAACAACTGGATCGCTTTATACTGGAGTATGTCATGGCAAAGGACCCTGTCACGTTGGGGCCGGAAGATACTTTGCGGCATGTGATCGATATTATGGCGCGAGACAAGTTTGGCTGTATCCCGATCGTCAGATCAGATGGTGTTTTGCTTGGGATTGTCACTCAGATCGATGTTCTTAAATATATTGCCCGATGGTTTCGAGAGGAAGATAATAAGTGAAAATTTATCGCCGAAAAACTATCAAGAGTTTCACTTTTTAAACGATGATTATTGAAGAAGGAAGGATCTAACGTATGCCCAAAAGCCTTAAACACAATTATTTTGGCCGTGGATTTACCCTAGTTGAAATTATGATCGTTGTTGCTATTCTGGGACTTCTGGTCGCCTTGGCACTTCCGAATTTTCTAAGGATGAGGCTGGATGCTAATGAATCGCTGATTCGCGAAGACTTGCGCATTTTTAGTACGGCAAATGAGTCTTACCGTTCTATGCGCAATCCTCCATCTTATGCTGCGGATATTCAGACCCTGATCACACAAAATTATCTCGATAACACATGGCTGAATCCCGGGAATAAGCATGGCTATAATTTTGTTTATACCGTCAATCCTAACGGCGCAGTTTACTCGGTCGAAGCGGATGTTTTGAACTTTAATGTTTCAGGAATACATTATTATTGCGTGGATCAAAGTGGTGTGATTGTGATGGGCAATGCCGCGGGGCTTGGTACGGTCAATGGATGTGTCGGGGGAACCCCGATCGGTTAATGCAATAGAGTGATCATCTTTTTGTAATTTTTGAGATTGGGAACAGGTAATTTGAGATCAGCAAAGCGCTGATAAATGGATTTGTGAAATAAATAATCGAGATCTTGGTTGCTTTGGGGAGAAAACCCCATAACTTCCTGCCAAACCGTTGGGTTCTCCATACAAAAATAAATAAATACTTTTTTCCATTTTTTCCGGATCTCTGCATAAAGGTAGCGGTACAAAGCTGTCCGTTCAGGACGAAAATAACGAATTTTTCCGTCTAACCCCTTCACCCACGGTGCCGTTGTAATTTTTGATTTTGGGAATCGTTTGTCGATGATCTTTTTGAGAGAAGGTGGAAAACGAAGACTTCCAAGGCTGATCCACATCACGTCGCCTTCAGGAATTTGTTGAGTCAACTCCTGAATAAGCCACTTGTACTTTTTTTTCCATCCGGGCAGTATCAGTAAAGGATCAAAATGAAATCCGAGACGGTAGCCTTTTTGGATGACTGTTAGTGCGGAAGCGATGCGCCTTTCAAAAGAAGCGCTTTTAAACTCTTCGGTTTTGATGAATTCCTCGGGATTGAGCGACCAGGAGATCAACACATTGCTTTTCGGGATTTTCGGGAGGTGTTCAATGAGATCTGTTTTAGTCTTGATCTCGAGAATTATCTTTTTTTGGAGGGCATAGCGGATAAGTTTTTCGTTGAGCCTGGTGAGCGGGTCAAGAGCAAGACTGTCCGTGAGTTCTCCGGTTCCAAAGCGAAATAAGCGCTTCGGATAATTTTTGACCAGAATATTCATTTCTTTTGTGATGTTTTCAATGTTGGTATAAATCGTAATCAAAGGCATATTCAAGTAATGCTGCAGGATGCAGTACGTACAGTCGAGGGGGCAATGGGTCTGTGCATTGATCGTCCAGTATTGGCAGCAAAGATAATCCTGGCCTGTGGCAGGGCAGGGCTTGAGAAATGGGCCTTTAAATTCGGTGAGCCATAAGGTTCTTTTTCCGGCGCTGATGGTGATGCTCTCCGTTTGCTTGAAAAACCGATCTTTATCCGAGACCATGGTGATGGGAACATGGCTCAGTTTCTTTAAAATCAGCTTCGCCAGCGCGCTGTTTTGTACATGCTTGTCTAAATAAATCCGCTCGATTATTGGTCTGGAATCTAACATAATGTACTCATCGTAACCGTTGACTACAGGCTTGAGAAGTAAAAAATATCCATCGAGTTTTGGACGATAGTTGGTTTCTTCAACACAACCACCGGAGTTTTAAGATATTTTATATGCGCATTCGTTTTTCTTTGGCATGGCTCAAATCCTCCCAGCTTGTCGGTAAATCTTTTAAGTCGCCCGCAGCCTATTCGCTTTTTAAAGAGTATACAAACAGGCTCTCTCATTTTTTGTCGTGTGAAGTCGGCACATATCCGTCAAAAAACAAAACCTGTATCTGGGTATGTGAAAGAGAAAAAACCGGGAAACCAGTAAGTTCTGAAAGTCTTGCTCAAGAACTTCAAAGGTGTATGAATTCCGGCGTTCAAGAACTTCAGATCGTAATCGGAGGATCGGATGGTTTTACCACCCAGGAGCTTGAAAAAATGGGGCCTGCTTTCCGATGGAGTTTTGGGCCATTGACCTTACCCCATGAGCTTGCGGCTGTCGTGGCAGCGGAACAAATGTATCGGGCCCTGACGATCTTACGGCATATGCCCTACCATGTCGGGCATTGATTGTGCGACCTGAGACATAGGTTACACCAGATACCGGAGACATAGGTGACACTTTTTATAATTATGGCATAGCGGAGGTGCTCTATGCCATGGAAAGAGAGTGTGCTTATGGACGAAAGATTGAAGTTTATCGGCCGGTTGCTTGAAGGTGAAAAGATGGCTCTGCTTTGCCGGGAGTTCGGTATTTCAAGAAAAACAGGGTATAAGTTTTGGGATCGCTATAAACAAATTGGTCTTCACGGGCTCACGGACCGCGCAAGGCGTCCCAAACGATACGCCAATCAGCTGCCTATTCAAATCGAAAAGGAGATTCTAAGGATCAAACATGACAAGCCTTCCTGGGGAGCTCCCAAGATTCGGGAAATCTTGAAGAGAAAATATCCGGACGTGAAGACGCCGGCCAAAAGCACCGTTCATTGCATTCTGGACCGACACGGATTTGTAAAACGCAGAAAACAGCGTCGCTTTCACGCTGAGGGCACCCCTCTCTCGATCACTAATCATCCTAATGACCTTTGGTGCGCGGACTACAAAGGGGAGTTTATGCTCGGCAACAAACAATACTGTTACCCCCTGACTATTACGGATTTTGCAAGCCGGTACTTACTTTCCTGCGAAGCATTGGGAAGTAATGCGGAACTCTATGCCTTTGATGTGTTTGAGAGGGTTTTTAAAGAGTATGGCCTGCCTAAAATTATCCGGACCGATAACGGCGTCCCCTTTGCCTCGCCAAGCGCATTATTCGGCCTAAGCAAGCTCGCCGTTTGGTGGTTAAGACTTGGAATCATGATCGAAAGGATCAAGCCTGGCCATCCCCAACAAAACGGACGGCATGAAAGAATGCATCTAACTCTCAAGAAGGAAGCGACCAACCCCGCCGGGGAAAACCTATTGCAACAACAAGAGAAATTCGACCGGTTTATCGAAGAATTTAACAACGAAAGACCGCATCAGGCTCTTGAGATGAAATGTCCGCGTGAGATCTACGAGCCTTCTCCACGGCCGTATCGCGGGCTCCAGGAAGTCGAATACCCCTTTCATGATCGTACGATCACCGTA